>Ga0257126_1000153_pt1 | contig 58576 bp, 50 predicted proteins | sample SI060_120mmetaG_FD_190151 | JGI IMG/M metagenome (GOLD analysis project Ga0257126, IMG submission 190151) | Marine microbial communities from Saanich Inlet, British Columbia, Canada - SI060_120m | ecosystem: Environmental > Aquatic > Marine > Inlet | place: Canada: British Columbia | collected... | reverse complement strand
TTCTTCCTCCAAACAGAATCCTGCATTATTGCACCCTCAAGTTTAGCTCCAGTAAGATCAGCACTCTCTAAGTTAGCACCACTCAAGTCAACATACCTCAAGTCAGCCCCACTCAAGTCAGCATCCCTCAAGTTAGCGCAGCTCAAGTCAGCATCCATCAAGTTAGCACCCTCTAAGTTAGCACGAACTCCTTCTTTATTACCCTCAAGCCATAGCTTATGTTTTTCTAGGATTACTTGAAGTTCATCTTTAGTCATTGTGTTTCTCCGATGATTACTTAATTAATATAGCATGTCTTACAGGAATGTCAACAAAAAAGTGCAAGAGAAAACCATTGCACTTCAATGACTTATAATTTTTTTAACTTTTATTATTCTTCTGGTAGCTCTGGTAATGACACATTTGCACGTTTTGTAAGTGCAAAAAAGTTATGCGATTCGCTCACATCACCAACTGACAATTTGATATTATCACTTTGTATAATTTCAAAGCCTGCTGATTTAAAAATACGCTCGTATGTTTCTCGGTGCAACGTACCTAGAGGAACACCTTCATTAGATGTATCTGGAACTTCGATATATACCCAGCCATTTAGTCGCATAACACGATTAAGTTCTAGCATAGTAAAGAATGGCTGAAATGAAAATTGTAGTGATTGACGCATCCAAGCTACATGAAAGAATCCTTTCATTAACTCAGAAAAGTTATAGTTCATCACATGTGAAGTTAGTCCCTTTTCTTTACATGCAAGATGGTCTTCTGTGTGAAGTGTGATGCCTTGAACATTTTCATACTCCATATCAACCATCTTTTGCATCGCATAACCATCACCACAGCCAACATCTAAAATAAATTGAGACTTATCATCTCCCGTTGCGCCCGTGATAAACCCAGGTAATTGTGCATCAATTACTTTATGGTCGATTGCAGTTGAAGGAATGTGAATAACTTCGTTTTCCATAGCAACTTTAAATTGTTTTTGTCTAATCCATGTATCATCAAATACGTGTTCCATTATAGTGACATGCCTCCGAATGTATTAGTGTCAACATCTTGCTTAACTCCACCGATAACGTATGATGAAATTTCTGTTTCTTGTGGTGCTACTTGTACGTCTGCACCTGAAATCCACTTCTGTGTCCACGGTAGTGGATTAGCTTGTGGAGTTTGATATGGACATTTAAGTCCTACTGCTGTCATACGCTTACAACAAATCCATTCAATATAATCTGAAAGTAGTTGTGTGTTTAGACCAATCATTGAACCATCTTTAAACAGATAGTTTGCCCACTGCTTTTCTTGCTCTACTGCGTCTACAAACATTTGAATGCATTCTGCTTCTGTTTCTTTAGCAATCTGAATGAAGTCTGGATCATCTTTTGGAAGAAGTTTCAGAAGTGTTTGAGTAGATGCTAAGTGTAGATTTTCATCACGTGCGATTAGTTTAATAATCTTTGCATTCCCTTCCATCTTCTTCAGTTCTGCAAATGCCCATGAACACGCAAATGAGACATAGAAACGAACTCCTTCAAGGATATTTACGCTCATAAGAGTTTTATAAAGCAACTTTTTAATTTCGTATTTGTCTACTACTACTTCATTACCATTTACAGTATGCGTACCTTCGCCCAATAGATTGAAGTATGATGTCATATCGATTAGTTGGTCATAGCATTCTGAGATATCATCAGCACAATCCATAATCTCTTCGATATCCATCATGACGTCAAACACTTTAGAAGGGTCTGAGTATACATTACGAATGATGTGAGTATATGAACGTGAGTGAATTGTTTCACTAAATGTCCAAGTTTGGATCCATGCTTCTAGTTCTGGAATGGATACTAGTGGACCAAATGCTTCTACTGGCGCACGTCCTTGTACACTATCTAGTAGAATTTGACGTTTTAGATTTGATGTAAAGATATGACGCTCATGGTCTGTAAGATTTTTAAAATCATTACTATCTTTAGTTACATCTACTTCCTCTGGACGCCAGAAGAAACCTAGTTGCTTGTCTGTTAGCTTGTCAAACTGTTTATATTTTAGCATATCAAAACGTTGAATAGCAACCCCACCATTTGGGTCTAGAAATGCTAGTGCTTTTGTATGATCTGCTTTGTTTTTTGAATTGAATACTGACATTTATTTCTCTCTCGTTTTAAATTACACACGCATCACAATCTTCATCATCAATGACAGATTGTGCTAGTGGTTCGTCCATTAGTTTCGATACGTCAATCTCTCCTTGACCGTCGAATGTGTTGAAGTAGTACAACTGCTTACCACCGTATTTATAGAACATGATAAGATGTTGTAGCATCACTGACATAGGGATCTTTTCTTCATCAAAGAATACTGGATTGTATGAAGTGTTTACTGAGATACCTTGGTCAATATATTTCTGTAGAACTGCCATGATCTTCAAGTAACCTTCTGGTGACTGCTGATCCCATAGTAATTCGTATTTGTTCTTTAGCTTGTGAATACCCGGTACAACTTGCTTTAGAACACCATGCTTAGATTGCTTAACTGACACTAGTGAGCGTGGAGGCTCAATACCGTTTGTTGAGTTACTAATCTGTGCTGATGTTTCTGCTGGCATAAGAGCCATAACAGTTGAGTTACGAATACCATACTCTTGTAAGTCTGCACGTAATGTCGCCCAATCTTGACGTTCAACATACGGAGTAAGTTCATCCACATCACGTTTACGAGTATCCATTGGAACTACACCATCACCATAACGTGTTTCGTCTGTGCCAGAACATTTGCCTTGTTCTTTCGCAAGAGTGTTAGATGCTTTGATTAAGTAGTAGCTCCATGCTTCTGCCCATTCATCAACTAACTCTAAGTTTGGATTTGAATAGTTTGTATCATTCTTAGCTAACCAGTAAGCAAAGTTAATGATACCGATACCCAGTGGTCTGCGCTTTTCAGTTGATAACTGTGCTGCAAGTACTGGATACTTTTGATAATCTAATAGTGCATCTAGCCCACGAATTGATAATTCACAAGGTTTAGCAAAGTCTGCTGGAGTTTTAATGTTACCCCAATTGATAGCACTTAGAGTACATAGCGAAATTTCACCCTCTTCATCAAAGATGTGTTCTAGTGGCTTTGTCGGTAGATTAATTTCACAGCATAGGTTTGATTGACGAATAGGAGCTAGATCAGGTTTGAATGCTCCATGATCGTTAGCGTGATCTACGTTCATCAGATAGATACGACCCGTGTTCTTGCGCTCATTCATGAATGCAGAGAATAGATCGATTGCCGGAATTGACTTCTTACGAATGGATGTTTTGCGTTCTGCTTTCTCATACAATTCACGGAACTTGTCTTGATCGTCAAAGAATGCTTCATACAGTCCCGGAACATCGTTAGGAGAGAATAGAGTGATGTTGCCGCCAGTCATTAGACGTTCATACATCAACTTGTTAAATTGCACACCGTAGTCTAAGTGACGTACACGGTTGTCTTCTGTGCCTTTGTTGTTCTTTAGAACAAGCATATCTTCTACTTCTAAATGCCAAAGCGGATAGTACAGAGTCGCTGCACCACCACGAACACCACCTTGTGAACATGATTTAACAGCCGCTTGGAACATTTTATAGAAAGGGATAACACCAGTGTGTGACGCATCTCCGTTTCGGATCGGAGAATTGATCGCACGAATAGCACCAGCGTTAACGCCGATGCCCGCTTTCTGTGAGACATATTTTACGATTGCACTAGATGTCGCATTGATTGAATCAAGCGAGTCACCAGTCTCAATTAGAACACAGGAGGAAAACTGTCTCTGCGGCGTACGAACGCCTGCCATCACTGGAGTTGGGAGTGAGATATCAAAGTTACTAATTGCATCATAGTAATCTTTTACCCACTTCATACGTGTTTCCTTAGGATAACTTGAAAACAGCGTAGCGGCAATTAACATATAAGCCATCTGCGGGGTTTCAAATACATCTTTAGTTACACGATTTTGTACTAGATATTTGCCACGGAATTGTTCCATACCAACATAAGAAATATTAAAATCTCTATCATGTTTAATATAGTTATTGATTGTTTCCCATTCTTCTTCAGAATAGTCTTCAAGCAACGCAGTATCATAAAAGCCACGGTTCGTATTTTTCTTCACTAAGTCAAGTACGTGACACGGCTCAAAACTATTATATACCATCTTTCGCAAATGATAGTTTACTAGATTACCTGCTACCCACTGATAGTTTGGGGTATCTTCATTGATCAAATCTGCCGCTGATTTAATCAGCGTTTCTTGAATTTCTGAACTTGTAATACCGTCATAGAACTGGATATGAGATTTTATCTCAACTTCACTTGGTGATACTCCAGCAATGCCGTCACACGCAAAGAAAACGACTTTGTGCATTTTCTCGAGGTCTAAAACCTCTTTGTCGCCGTCACGTTTTATTACTTGAATTTTCATTTATTGTTTTCTCCGAAATCGCAATGTATTTAACAACACCGCTTATATCTTAATATCTATTGTTTATATCGTTGCATCTTCCATGCCCGCCACTCTTAGTTTAATAATGTTACTCAACTGAAAGTGCTTAATTTCAAATCCCTTGGTAATGCCTTGGTATTTGTTTCGTAATAACGCTACTTGATTAATAAGTTCTGAGATAGCAACAACTTCTGCTTCGCCGTCTGCATACTTTTCTGCGTCCCTACTACTTAGTGCTTTATTATAGTTTTCTAAGTACTTACGCAAGTATTCACTTCGTTTCTTACGTAACTGTATATTTAGATGTTCTAGAATTGCTTCGATTTCCTGTAATTGCCCAAATCGTAGTTCTACATATCCGGGTAACATCGTTGCATTCTTTTCAACATTACCATATATTTTTACTTCATTGCGGGCTTCTTGTAGTTCACTTTCAAAGTGATCTATACAAGAAGGGATCTTACTCCAGTCCGCAACGATTTTACTATACCAACTCATTCGTCATAATCATCCCAAGAGTCGTCGTCTTCATCTTCATCGTAGTCGTCTTGAAAATATATATCAAACGCTGTTTCAAGAATCTTATCGTTCTCTGTCATTTCTGCAATGTCTTCTTTCTGAAAACCTACATCATCACATATTTTAATCAATCGTTCTGCCGCATTCATTCGTTCCTTAGCTGGAACTAATACTTTGAATGCTTCCCATATGTCAAATATTACGTCTGAGTCTACTGCTGCCATTTTATTTTTACGCCTCGTAAATTGCTGAGTTTGCACCATGTTCAGCACATTCTGCACTGACACAATGACACCTATTGTTTGTCATTTCTCGAACTAGTTCATCAGCAAACTTATGAGCATGTTCTGCGAACTTCTCAACCCCCACACCATCAAATAATGTAAGTTCTGCTAAACCAGATGATTCTAGTTCACTTAGTTTATACAACAAAGGATCAGCCCTGTCAACAACTACTTTGTGATCAAAGTTATCTTCTAACCACTTCTTCAATGGCTTTAAGCCACCGAAATCAACTACCCAATTGCGTTCATCTAGTTCTTCGCAACCGAAAATAAACTTAAACTGTAAGCTATACCCATGCAAGAACTTGCAATGAGAGTGTGCTAACGGCTGTCTAAAAACAGCCGAAAGCCCAATGTTGTGACCATAAGTCTTTGTTGAGTAGTACTTAGTCATTCTTTACACCTCATTAAGTTCAGAGTTTTCATCGTGGATGATTTCTCCGTTAGCATCAACTTCTAGTGCTTCAAGGCCATTTACTTCTGCATCTAAGTCTTCTGTATTCCAATCTGCAATAACTTGGTCTAGTTTTTCATCAGTCCAGTTCTTACGGAACTCAAGAATTTCTTCACCAGATTTGGTAGTATACTTCAGACGATTACCTTGCTTGACTAGTAGACCTTTTGCTTCAAAGAATTCAAGCAGACCTGAATAAGGTGACATACCTGTTTCATATGGAATTTCTACTTGTACGCTTTCAAACGGTTTTGAATAACGTGTCTTAACAACTTTACATGCGGCACGAATACCATGCACTTTAGATGTCTTTACACCGTTCTCGTCTGTTTTCAGTTTCAGTTTACGCATAGCGATAACAATACTTGATGCATAGATAAAGCCTTGTCCGCCTGAAATCTTATCATCTGGATCGAACATATCTTGTGATGCGTATGTGTGATTCGTTGCAATCATACCTACATTGAAATCACCAAACATGTTTACACAGTTACGAACAAGTGCTGATAGTGCTTTGGGCTTACGACCCATATCGCCTTTCATTTCACCTTTTTCGAACTGATTAACATCTGTTGGTGTCAACATCATACCCAAACTATCAAGTACGAACAGAACCTTAGGACGTTCTTCGTCAGGTGTATCTGTGTACTCTTTACGATAGTCTGTCATAAAGTCTGAAATAATCTTAGCAACATCATCAATCATGGCTACATTCAATTTCAGTAGCTTATCATCGTCTGTGCTTACATTCAGTGCGTGTAACCAACTTTCATCTAGTGCGTTCTCACTATCGATTAGAACCACAAAGATACCCTGATCCTGTGCATTCTTAATAATGTTACCAGATGCAATATATGATTTACCTGCACCAGACTCGCCTGCAAGTACTGTCACTTTACCAAGTGGAATACCTTTATAGAAGTCATTTGAGATTAACTTGTTTAGACAGTAGTTACCTGTTGAGATCCATGTATTCGGATCACGGAAGCCCACAGACATTCCTGGGACTGCTTTTGTAATACTTTTACGAAACTTTGACGCATCAAATGCTTTTGCCATAGTCTAACTCCATTAAATTTTGTGAAAAAGGGGAGGACGGTCACGCCCTCCCAAGTTGACTAGTATAATTAGTCTGATTTACGAGAACGGATCATTGCAAGAATGTCTGATGCATCTTTTCCTGCGCCAGTATCTGCTGATGCTTTTGCTGCGCCTACCATTTGTGAAGCACTATTACGTTCTGCTAAGGCGGCTTCTGCATCTAATTTAAATGGAATATCATCCTCTACTGCCGCTTGAGCCGCTACAGGTGCTGCTGCAGGAGCTGTTGGAGCTGGACGAGGAGCTGGTGTTGCTTTCGATGCTGATGAACTTGATGAATTGTTAGGCTCTGCACCTTCTGGTACATCCAAACCATATGGCTTGAAGAAGTTGCCCCAACGCATTGGATCATATAGTTCACCATCAACAGATGCTTCGAACATCTCCATGATAACATTCACTTCGTCTTGTGTAGGACGCTTTGGCATGAAATCATTCAAGTCTGAAAGACCATGGGCTTCGATTGCTGAACGTTCTTCTTCATTCAGTGAGCGTTCTTTGCGAGCCCAATTAGATGTAGCGTAATCTGCATACTGTCCTTTTTGTGTTTTGACTAGTCGAAAATCTGTACCTGCATCATAATCAGTTGGTAGATTTTCCATATCTGGATCCATCAATGCTGATTTCAACAACTTAAAGATTTGTGGACCGATCACGAAACGACGGATAGGATTCTCTGGTGATTCTTCATTCATCGGGTCTTGTACTACAAAACCTTGAAATATGTAAGAACGCTTCTTCCAGTACTTACGAGCCAAGTCTTCCATAGATGGGTCTTTGAACCATGGACGAATTTCTGCATGAATAGGACATGTGTCGCCCCACATTTCGATACATGGAACTTGTACTTGAATAGGTTTTTGTTCACCACCTACAATACCTGCAAAAGACATTTTGATTACTTGACGCTCACGCCAAAAGAATACATTGTCTGCTGATGAGTCTGGGAGAAAGCGGATTGTCGCTGTACTATCGTTGTCCATATTCCAGAACGGGTATAGTGCATCTGAGCCGCGTGATTGATTTGAATTATTTTCTGCTTTGTTTTCTTGTGCAAGCAGTTTTGCACGGATTTCTGCTAGTGTAGCCATTGTAGTTTTCCTTTATATTAGCCTATGTTAGCCATGTTAGATTTATATTAGCTTTAGTTTTTGTGCCTTAATGAATATCAACACATCCTCTTAGAGCCTGTACTTATATTACTACATCTATTTAGCAAAGTCAAGTGTTTTTTGCATAAAAAAGGGAGCTTTCGCTCCCTTTTTTCTTATACTTTAGTATGGTGATTTACATAATATCGAATTTTGAGAATGATTCAGCAATCATTGCTTCCATCTTTTCTTCGATAGTTGTTGTTTCTTCTACTGATTCTGATTTTTGTTTTGACATTTTAAGAAGGAATCCAGCTAGAGCAACTTTTTGCTTATCTAGTGCTTTTGGATTATTACGAACATCGTCTCCGAAGTCACGTAGGAAGTTTGATAGTTCTGCTGCTCTATCATGTCCTTTATTTTTACGCTTCTTATCGTCAATCGTATCAACGTCTACACGGTCTGCTAAGTCATCGAATTGTAGAGCAATCATTAAAGATTTTTGTTCTGCCGCTTGCTTTGCATCTCTAGGTTCTGCATATTGCTTCTTAACTTTATCCATGTCGAATACTTCGCCCTTTGCTGGGAATGAGATTTTATTTTTCTTCTCACCAGTTTTCTTATCGACTCCCATGATAATTTCTTTTACACGGTCAATTTGATTTGCACGATTGTTTTCCATTTCTTCTTCGTTCACTTTGTGAACTAACGGAAGAATATCTTTTAGTGATTCTTCGAATGATGACTTTGTGAATTTAGATACGTACTCTGCAATTGCATCTTCTGATAATTCTGATTTCTTAACCCAATGAGAACCATTATCATCATGGCAGTCATGCTTACAATCAGTTGTTGGTTTACCCTTCTCATCGCCACAGTCTTTACATACCATTTTCTCATCGCCAGCTTCATTTAGTGCTAGTGATTCTACAAATGAAGTGTAGCCTTTTGCGCCTTGAATTCGCTTAATTGATTCTTTAATAGAATCCATCTTTTGCTTTACATTAGCAACAATAGAACGATTGTTTTCGTTTACAAGACCTTGCTTGTTCACTACGTTCATGAATTCTTTTAGTTTTGATAAATTTGTTGATTGTTCAATAATCGCCTCGCCAACCATATCACTTGGTACACCGCCATGTGCAACGTGTCTAGCCATAGCTCTTGCACCATTCAAATGTTTATGTGGATACTTAAAACGTTCGCCATCAGCATTCTCAATAAAGATTGCTGAAATGTTACGTGAACGTGAACCACGTTGTTCTTCATTTACTGGCGCACGATGCTTAACGATTAGTCGTACATTTTCTAGTGTTTGGCGACTTGTGCGTGATGAACCTTCTAATGGGCTTAAACCCTCGTTAAATACGTCACTCATAGTCTGCTCCTTGTTTTTTTCAATTTCATATGCATAATTTTTTGGTTCAATATGCTTACCGAATGTTCTGATATCAAAGTCAATCATATTTGTTCTAGCAATAGTTCGCATAGTTTTGATTAGCTTATCTATATTTTGTTCATCTATGTCAGTGTGTTCACCGAGATGAAGTTTTAATTCTTCTGAATCATCATTTAGATGCACCATCATATTTGGTGTTTCTACATAAAAGTATCTAGCATCACTTGGATCCGCAACGCTTTTGCCATTTGATGAATCAAACATCTTTACTTGAAACCCATATCCTTGTATGATTCTCATTGTCTTTTCAGCAATGCTGTTATAATTTATAGCCATAGTAATGTTTCCTTTTTAGTATTTATCAAAATACTACAGGAAGTGGTTGATCATAGTCATCTTCGCCGTCTAAACTTTCACCGAGTAAACTTTCATATTGCTCATCGAACCTTGATATGACTTGTATCTGCCTAACGCACAATAATGTCGCTGATACTAAGTCATCAGTCTCTCCTAATTTAGCTTCATAACTTCTACCTTTAGCAACGAATGTTTTGAACTCTCTAATTAAGTTTTTACTTAGTGGTGTCATCTTATCAGATTCAATCCAAGATTTCATCTTCATACAACCTGTGATTTTACTTTTATGTGTAGTAGTAAATCCTTTACGCACAGAACGTGAATGTCCTCGCTTCGCAGGTTCGTGTAAAAACTCTCCTGGAAACTTATCTTCGTCCATTTCTTCAATTAGTATAAGAGTAGCTTCTCCTAGTGTATTATTCTCAACTGACCAATATATCTCTGGTGATTTATTCCCCAATGATTTCATCTCATCACTTATTTCAGTTAGCATCTCATGTAATATTCTAACTTGCCCTCGCATATCAGTTTTATTATGCATCCATTCTGCAACTTGGTTCATCTCTGGTAAAGACCAAACTTGGATAGCCGCATTGTCGCCACCAGTTCCCATACTAGGATCAAGACCAACAACATAAGTTGCATCTTTCTTAATTGGTTCATACCAACGTACTTGCCCAGTCTTTTTAAGAGGTTCCATACCTTTAAATTGTGATAGCTTAATACTATCTACTAGAGTTTCATCGAATGCGACAAATTCACATTCGTGTTCACGTAAAAAACGTTCAGTCCCCACACGTCCCTTTTCTTCGGATGCCCATTGGTCATCTCTGTCAGGGTGTTGATTCCAAATAGCTTTATATGCTCTAAACCCGTTCACTCCAACATCTGTTTTGTTCCCATACTCATCTAATGTCTTTAGTCCACCTTGCCAAATAAGAGCAAATTGGTCATCATCTAAGTTTGGTGTAGATGTGATAATCGCTTTACCACCTGTAGCAAGTGTAGGAGAGATAGAAGTCCAGAATTCTTTAGCAATCGTAGGTCTTACGAATGCAAATTCGTCTGCATAAAGCAATGAGATAGACAAACCACGCCCAGTGTTCTCTGTAGTAGCTTGTGCAATGATACGTGAACCATTGTCGAACTCAATAGATCCTTTGTTATATGATACAACTCCACATCTGATATGATCTGGACATAATTCATATGCATATCTAATTCTATGCATAATTTCTTGCGCACCTGAATATTTGTGTGCTGCAATAAGGATAGTTTGGTCAGGCACAAACATACCATACCATAACAAGTAGCCAGCTGCTGTGGTAGACTTACCCATCTGGCGTCCAAGCATTGAAATACTATAGCGATAATTGTGATATGAGTTTACTAACTCATCCTGATATGAATATGCTTTATATATCATACTACCTTTAGTAGGATGTTGGATTGTAAAATAATTGTTAAGAAAGTAATAAGGATCAAAGCAGTTACTAAATTCTAGTAACTGTGCATCTGAATATTCAGTCTTTGCATATGCTTTTTTTGTTAAATCTGCCATGTATCCCTCGTTAAGTTCTAAGTTAATTGTATTTATGCAAATTAAAAAGCGGCATTGCTGCCGCTTTCTTTGTTTTTGTTAATATCAATATAACACTAAAAACCATCATGGTTCACTAATGCTGAATACGCAAAGACGATATGAATTTTGCGCAAGTGTGTGTATTTGCGCAGCTCATAAAAAAGCAGGGCGTTAAAGCCCTGCTTTTATATTGTTTTATTTTACTGCATATCGTAATACGATATTATTCTCCAGAGAAAATATATACTGATCCTGCAGCATCAGATCCGTCGGTGCCTTGTTCTCTGTACACACCAACAACTAGGTGTGTATTATTGATTGACACTGAGTAACCAAAATTATCGCCTTGGGCATTGCCGACTGCATCTGGGTGATCTATAGTATCTACTAGTGATCCATCTGATAAGTCAAAGACGTATGCTTGGCCTGTTTGATCTACTCCATTAACGTCTTCACCTGGGGATCCTACAACTGCATATGAGTCATTAAGTGCCACCGCTCGCCCGAAGTAGGCAGATCGATTATTGGCAGAGTTTGCGTTCTCTAGTGTATACAGCAATGAATTATCTGATAAGTCAAAGATATATACCACACCCATGGAATTGTTTTCACCGTATGCCGAAATGATTGCATGTGTATCAGTCATTGCCAGTGCGTAGCCAAATTGGGTATTACCTGATGATCCAGGATCATCAAATGTATGCACTAATGATCCATCTGTTAGGTCATAAATATATGCTTTTCGTCTGGTATTATGAGCTTCACCTACAAGCATATATGAACCATTGATTGCTAATCCTGTCCCAAATTGTCCACTTTGATGACTACCATTGATTGTATACAGTAGCGAACCATCCGTTACATCATAGACGTACACACTACCTCCGTTATTTGCTAGTGTATCATCGTCACTGGCAGCAACTGCCGCATACGAGTCACTGATCGCTGATGTCCAACCAAAACTGTCCCAAAGGTGGGGATTCGGATTCGCAAGTGAGTATTTCAATGAACCGTCTGATAAGTCATAAATGTATGCTGCACCAACGTTATTAACGTTGGTGGCTTCCTCGTTATAGGCACCTACAATCGCATACGAGTCACTGATGCCTACAGACATACCAAAATTATCATAACTTCCGCCTCCAACCATACTTGGATTATCCAGTGTATATTTCACTGAACCGTCTGATAAGTTATAAATGTATGCCTTACCTGAGTCGTTAGCAGTAGGATCTAATTCATCAATTGCATGAGCACCGACAATCACATATGAATCGTTGACTGCGGTTGTTCTACCAAACTGCGCCCAACCCCCCGATGGCATTGGATTAGTAATTGAATGTTCTAATGTATTTGTTGAAAAGTCAGACATTGGTATAACAACAGGTTGCGATGAACCTCCGCTACCTGGAAGGATACCTGTTGGTGCAGATGTTACAACATCTGTGATTGCGCCCGTTGAACTCCAAATTCGATGTGTAGTTGTTGCATCTGTAATCGCACCCATATCTTGGTTGTCTACTACTGTATCAAATAACCCTTGTAAATCTGTATAGCCGCGAGTCGCAGATGTTGATCCTCCGGTTGATTTTCTATGCGTAGCGCCACGTGTAGGCAAATCTAATGAATTTTCAGTTATTGCACCAAAGTCTCCTAGTTCTGCCAAGTCAATTGACCTTCTTATTTGTATTTTTGGGCCAAATCTTGCGTTATTCCAAGTCGTGCCTCTGAATTTATTTGCCATGTGATAACTCCTATTTTGTTTTACAATACTATTTTATTTATTTATCAATATATACAAATAAAAAAGCGCCCCATTGGGACGCTCTTTAAGGGCTGCTCAGTCGGTAGAGCGTTTAATTAATCAACATTTAGATCAAAGTCTGCCATTAGTGCTTCATAGATGTCATCTTCATTCATTGAATACTCAAGTGGGTTATCACCTGCACTTGGCTTCAATCTTTTCTTTTGACGTGAAATAGAATTCGCTGTCTTCTTTGAATAATCATTTAAAGAAAGTTCATCATTTGCTGGTGTTGCTTGATATTCTGTTTCCATTTCTTCTTCAACTGCTTCTTCACAGCCACATGGCGATCCGCCACATCCGCAATCATCTGCTACTGGAGCAGGAGCTACTTGTGGCATACCTTGACCAGCAAGAGCAAGCATACGAACTAGTTCTTCTGGATACTCAGTGCTTGTGTTGGTTGTAGTAATCGCTTTACCGTTGTCTTCTGTTGTTGTTAGATTGAAATGCTTTTTCATTCTTCGTCTCCTGAAATAACTGAATCGCTTGCAGTATCTTCAGTAGTCATAACGTCACCTGCTTTATCACGTTTAGCTTTCACTGATAATGCATTTTCTACTTCTACTTTATCATGATCATCACGCTTTGATAGTGACTTTAAGAAGTTGTCAACGAAAGTACGACCATAATGTTTGCCATTATCTGATTCATCACCATACTCTGGCGTGTCTAGTAATGCTTTTTTGTCGCCGTCTTCTTCAACTTCTTCTGTTGGTTCCCAGCCTTCTGGATGTACAGCGATATGTGTAATATTCATTTCAAGTAAATCTGATAGTTGTTGACGTAGAATATCTGCTGACATTGGATAGCCAGTTGTAATATCTACTTTTGAAACTTTTGTATTTTCTACATCATCAAAGAACATTGGGTTCTTTGTAATTGGTGTTGTTGAAACGCTAGAGATAGTTCTTAGGTCATACTTGCCTAAGAAACGCTCAATACGATTAACATCATTGTCTTCTAGTTCTGATGCAAAACGTAGAGTCATCTTGTGTTCATTAACTGATTCTGTTAAATATTCTTTAAAACTTTTCATTGGTGTCTCCAATATATGTGCTATTCTTATTTATCAGAATCGTCAATTTTATCTTGGGCACGGTTCAGTCGTTTTAATAATTCATTACGATCTAATACTACCGAACCTTCAGATTCAATTTCATCATCAATTTTAGACTTTTTATCTTCTTTATCTTGTGCTAAATCAAGTTTTGCTTTTTGTAATTGTAGATTTAGCATCTTTAGCTTTCTATCTACTTTACTATCTTTAGCTTCCATTGCAGTCTTTAGCATTTGATTTGCTGTTTCCATTAGCTTTGCGCCTGCATGTACTTCTACATTCATCCCTAATGAAATCAATTCTTCGAATGTACTGATAGCTTTCTGATGAATATCATCCATGTCCTTGTCATGCTCATTTAGCCCTTGAACCAATGGAAGTGATGCATCAATCTTTTCCGTTGTGCTAATCTCAGTTGATAAGATTTCAGTTAAGTCTCTACTTTCTTCAATAGTAGGAGTTTCTTCAACTTTTTCTTCTTCTTCGATTGGGTTAATATTAAATGTTTCTTCTAATTTCTTTGTCATTTCTTCTTCCTCGGCGTTTTTGGCTTAGGCTTTTTAGTGTTCTGATAAATGTCGCCTTCATTGATAACTCTAAATCGCATGCCACGTTTATTTGCCCATTTTGTTGCTGCTTCCCACTTCGCATAGTTCACTACTACTTGTTGTGCTTCTCCGCGTTTTCGTGCAAGATCGGGTCTACTCTGTGCTGCAGGTTTAATCTCTATTAATTCTGCATGTTTCTTACCGCTACTATCTAAGTATGTCATAATAAAGTCTGGAACGTAAGATGTTAACTTACCAGTTATAGGATGCTTGTATGTAATTCTTACTGGTTCACTTGCCCATGCTAAGACATTAGGGTTGTTATCACAAAACTGCATGAAGGTTAATTCCCAGCTACTCCTAAATGTAGGAGCACCTGCCCCTGCATATTTGTCAGGGTTCATTACTTTATATTTACCTTGGTGATATTTACTCATTTAATAATAGCTCTTGCGATGTATTTATTAGGTTCAGATCCGGACGTTGTGCCAGTTTTATAACCAAATCGCAATGCGCTATTAATTAAGAATGAACCTAAATCGTTCAATTTGAATTCGTTTGATAGTTGATCTATCAAGTATGCTGGCGTAACGTTATATTGTTTCGCCACACGTATTATTTCACCTGCATGTTTCTTTGCACGTGATTCTGTGAAACCTTTTTTAACTAACTGAGCTACAATAATATCAATGTTCATTGTTAAAAATCCGGATACTTATTTTTGTTTATTTCATTTACACGTCTTTGTTGTGCCGCTTTTTTTCTACGTTCCTGGTCTGTAGCACCTAAAGTTCTGGGATCTGTATTGAGAAGTCGGTTATCTTCTTCTATTCGTGCATCACGTCTTGCTTTACCAGTATTATAATCTTTTAATTCCTGTCCAGACACTTCATTGCCCATTGCAATTCTAACTTCAGTTGCGGCAACTTGGTTTTCAGTCATTGACTGCCCAGGAATATATTTCTCGCCGCCTATTGTTACATAATTTTCGCTTTGTGTTTGTGTTACTGGTTGTGCAGGCCTAACATCAGGATCTTGTGTGCCAATAGACCTAGGCAGTGTATACAGGTCGGCTCCTTGCTGTTTAGTATCATCTGCGCCCGCTAGTGGATCAGTAGCTAGTGAAGTTGCCTGTTGTTCAGAGCTAATACCCAAATTCATCCAGTTTGGAATTGCTGCTTCAGTTTCCATAGCACCAAATACTACATTCTCTGGTTGTAGTGTTATGTCAATAACTCTGGCTTCGCTAACTGCGTAATCACTATTAGAAAATGTAATAGATGTAATTACTGGATTAACAAGAACAATGCGTTGTGCATGACCACCGTTCTTCTGATCGCCGAACCAGTGATAGATTGTAACAGATGAAAAACTTCTGAATGCATAATCTGCGTCTACTATTTTTCTACCAGAATTTGTAGTAGAATTTAATTCATTTGCAAGTCCGGTATCAACATTCATGTCTTGATTTTTAAAGTAGCGTTTATATAGTTCCTGTGCGAAACTCATTGTAGAGCCGTCTACTTTATCATATAGAGATACACTCACTTCTGGAAATTCAACACGTGTTGGTACATAAATGCGTCTACCGTACTTATCGATTGGTTGTGTTTGTGTTTGAATAGTAATCGGAGATACAGATTTAGCATACGCAGAATATTCTTCTGCATTTTTTCCATCTGTTGTCTTAAATTCTAAGAACCATTGATTGGTTAGCTTTGGAGCAGACGAAATTGCAGATCCTGGTTCCCCACCAAATCCGAATTTCTGTCTAGCTCCGCTGCTATCTCTGATTATATCAGCCATTATTTAAACCTTAGGTTACTATTATTCGCCTAGAGAACCACTGCCGATGCCGCCTGTGAACTGGTTAGTTACTGGCATAATGTTGTCATCTGTGAATACTGCGTTATCATACTGTAGAGTAAGCGAAATAGTTACTGGATCTGAAACTGAGTAATCTGACTGTGAATAATCTGTATTTGTTAGGAAACAGCCTTCTAACTGCCACTGTTCGATTGGTGCACCTGAGTTACCATCTAGTGTTTCAATTAGCATACCGAACTTATAATTTGAACCTGATGCTGGACCAGTTTGTTCTTTGTGGTTTAGCTGTGTCTGTAGTTGACGACCAACTAGCTTTGTTAGATTGTTTGCTACATCGTCGCGTAGTGTAACTGTTACTGGTTCCCATGTGTGCTTGCCCATCATGTACATACGTGAGTTGTATGAATCTACTGGGATTGACTCGTGTGAAACTTTTGGACGTGTTACATTCATTACCTGACGTGTAAACTCTTGTGGTGCTGGGTTTGTTGCACCACCGAAACCTGTTACTACAACACGAAAACGATAGTTTAGTTTTGGTTGTAGGATACCTGTGCCTGTACCTGTTGAATCTAGTGGTACACCGAATTTGTTTAGTGTTGACATTCTCTTATCTCCTGAAAATAGTTATAAACTATAGTGTTATACAAGTATTTATCTAATATGTACTAAATTAAAGTTGTAGTTAATAAAAAACCCCGCATAAAGCGGGGTTTCTTGTTTGTTTATTAAAGAACTATATTATAGTGCTTCGCCTGTGTTACGAATACGTAGTGGAATATAGATGAATTCAACTGATTTCGCTGGCTGAATTGCAACATCTACCCATAGTTCGTTTCTATCGATACGTGCTGGTGTGTTATTTGTTTCGTCACATACTACTAGGAAGTCGTATAGACCGCGATTAATAACAAGACCTGAACAGAAACGTTCTACTGCATCACGCATGTTATCACGTGTGATTTTATCATTCTGTTCGAATAAGAAACCACGTGATAGTTGGTCAAGATTGAAACGCATGTAGTTAATTAGACGTGCTACGTTAACACGGTCTGTTGCTGATGCATATGACTGAAGTGTTTTCTGACCATATACTACTAGACCTGTACCTGGCATGTCTGCAATTGGGTTCATTCTGTTCATGTATAGAACGTCACGTTGACCTTCTGTTAGACGTACACGTGAGAATTCGTTTTCGTCTGTTATATAACCTACTTGTGAAGCATTTGATACAACACCGCGTGTTAGACCTGCTGGCGCAAACCATGGGAATGACACTTGGTCTGAGAAAGCAAATGTGCGTAGTGCAACTGCTGATGCTGGGATTACAACATCGTTACCTGACAAGTCTGTTGATAGACCGTGTGGGTAATAAACACCTGCATATGCATCTGCTGGAAGATTTGAATCTGCCCATGCTTTCATTGATGTCGAGTCTGCCTTCAGTGTTAGCGGAGCATCACCAATTACGAATGCGATTTCTTTTTTATCTTTGTTAAGAGCAATCATTTCGTCCATTAGCTCTGGGTAACCAGGTGCTGCAATTAGATTAAAATATGTTGCTTCTGAACGAATACCATCGTTGCCTGCTACTGCTGCTTGCATTGCTTCTACAATCATACCACGTGTTGCTTCTGAGCCAAAACGACCTGAACCATCTAGGTTTAGACCTGATGCCCATACCCACTCGCCATTTTCCCAACGCTTAACGTTGTATGTTGAGTAGTCCATGTTTACTAACATGATGTTTTCTGGGTGTAGTTCTGCGTTTGGAGCATCTGCGTGTGATGTACGTGCATTTGCTGCGCCGTTTGCATCGAATGGTGCTTCGTTTGAGTAGTGACCGAATACAAGACCGTTCGTTGATGATTGGTCTGCATTGTCTAGTTTAACCCACTCTGAACCGTTCCAACGATATACTGTTGGGTATGGCATTGCATCGCCATCTACCCAGATATCACCAGCTACTAGTGCTGATGTACCGTCTTTACGCTTTGTTGGCATACCTGAACGTAGTTGCAGTTCTGCTTGGCTTAGACCGTTTGAGTCTTCTGACCATGCGTATGCTGTCCATTCCATTTCAGAACCATTGAATTCGTTGCGCAGAATTTCAATTTTTAGGTCTGCATCGAACCATAGTGTACCTTCAGCGATATCGCCTTTTGGTTGTTCTGCTGATGCTTCGTATGATAGGTCTTCCCATACTGATGCAGTATTTTCTGCTTCTGTGAAACCTAGATCAGTTTGACCTGATGTGAATGATAGTGATAGCCACTTGCCATCAGTTTTAGTGAAACGCACACGGTTGTTACCGATTTTTTCAACACGCACATTCGCATTGTTCAGTGTTGTGTCTGATTGCATTGTTGAGATTACGTTATCAAGCGTTGCGCCTGAGAATGAGAAACCTGAACCTGCTAGATTGAAAACTGTTGTGATTGATGAAGTGTCTGCAATTGCATCACTTGTTAGTACGTTTTCAGTTGCGCCACTATGACGGCGTAGTTGAATGATACCTAGTGATGAATCGTGATGTGTATATACATCACCTTCTGTAATTAAGTCTGCTAATGCTAGATCATCTGAACCATATGCTGGTGCTTCAACTGCTTGGAATAGACCTGATGCTGCATTGTATGCCGCTACTGCTAGGTCAAGACCGCCGCCCTGTTGAGTTAGACGAACATATGTGTCGCCTGATGCGCCTGTTGGTGCAAATTTAGCAAATGAGAAGTTAGGTGAACCAATGTCACCTAGTAGAACCCAGTTAACGCCCACTTTTGACCAATATGTGATACGTGCTGTTGATGTTACAACTGCAAAGTCACCTGTTGAACCAAATGTGTTTGTTGGTGATGCATAACCTGATGCATTAATGCTTTCTACATTACCCGTGCCTGGTTCATCATTTAAAATTACTGGGTTTGCTGCTACCCAATCTGTGCCATCATGTTTGAATAGACCAAATACTGATGAGTCTGTATCATGCCAATATGTGCCGCCTGTTAGCAAACCTGCCGGTTCATTTGATGATGCTTCTAATTGTGATAGATCCATGTCTGCACGAATAACATAAGCGTTGTTAGATACGCCTAGATATTGATATGCTGCTAAAAGACCATATTCACTTGTTTCTGATCCTTGCACAACTGAACCACCTACTTCATAAAACTTTGGTTCACCAAAAGTTTCAACTAGTTCTCGCTGTGAAGAAACAAGATACGCAACGCCAGCGTTAGCTGGGATTGTTCCGGCTGCGATTGCTGAGCCTGATGCGTCTGTTTTGTTTGCCGCTGTTGCTACTACAACTAACGGTAGGGTACCTTGGGTTGCTGCCGCGTACTGTGACTCGTCAACTACCATTACTGATACACCTGGGGATACTAATGTCGCCATCCTTGTTCTCCTTGTTTGAATATACGAATTGCTAGTAGTATTTATGAAAAAACGAGGATAATAGATGTTTTTGAATTAACTACGTAGACAATGTTTGCAATACTTAGCTATGGGAAATATAATTGATTAATTTACGAGTATTAAAAGCTAACTCAGATAGCCCACTATTATTATCAATAGTGAAGTCTGCCATCCACTGTTCTAAGCTCATACTGCTTTTATCTTCAGGAGGCAAGTGATCACTTCTATCTACCCAGATGCAATAATCAAATACGCCTGTATTTTTCATTGCAAAGAATTCACGCTTGTTGCGTAATCCACAATAGATATCGTATTCTTTAAACATTTCACGCCCTAATGTGGCCGCATCATTGAGATTATATTTACAGATTGCGTCATACCATTCTGAACGGTGAGAATGTCTATCTGCATAGCACTCTTCTTCATTAGAATAGTTGTATTTTGTTTTAAGCATATCATAGATAAAAAGTTTACTACAAAACTGACTACTACTTTCAAAGGTATAGCCATATTCGTCACACAATATTTCGCAAACAGTATCCTTACCATGTCTACCGTGACCTATTACTAGTAGTTTATGTTTTGTCATTTATAAAAGCCTTAGTACAACGTTATATAGGATAATAGTTACTATTGATCCGAGTAACATACTGTACCAGAAACCAACGTAACTTATCATTACCCCAAATATAACAAAAAACACTAAGGATGTCAAGACAAAATACACAGTTCCAAAAGAAAATTTAGAAAATGTTTCAACATCAACGCCCGCATACCACATGAATATCATTGCTAAGAAGGCGGTAAAAGGTATACCCATGAGCAATGAAGCCAGTGTCGCATTACGTTGTGCAACTGTGCTGACTGTAGCTACAAGTATACCTGATATTACTGCTTTTAATAAGAATTCCATATTCTTATTTATTGTATAATAACACGTAAATTAAGAAAAAGCGATGCGATAAATTGTAGCAGTTAGCCGATTACAAATCCTAATGGCGCTGAACCATCTTGATAATTCGTCAATTCAAATTCTAATTTTTCAATCAGTGCATCTGCTTCTGCTTTCATTTCTGCACCGTTAAGTGTCACGCCGCCCTGAGCGCCCGGAAGTGATGAAAACTTACCACGTGCTTCACCTAGCATACGCTTACAATATGCAAGTGCATAATCACGAATCCAAGACTTGATATAAGGGTCAATCATAAGTTGGTCTTCGTTACGTTCTAAGTGTACATGTACAAGAACAGTTGTATCGGCTCTCATTCTGCGTAGAAGTTTTAGTTTCTTTGTTACTGGATTCCAAATGTATTGAATATCTGTTGCCGCAACACGGTTAATTGTTTCTCTGTATTGAGCAAAAAAATCGTATGTTGAAGCGCCGCCAATATGATTATTTGTCATAAAATAAGAGTTAGCATATGCTAATTCAAATGGATCCATATCATTGCCACCAGAAATACCATTACCAAATGAACGATTCCAAATCTGTTTCACTTCAATGATTTCTTCAGGTAGTGAGTATTCTGAAACGTCTTCTTTTAGTTCAAGCGCATAGAAGTCTTCTTCTACTGAATTTTCTGAGCGTTGTCTAATTTTAGATACAGCTACATCAAGTGCCACATCATAGTGTTCAGGATCAAGTTCGATGTCAATCATACCATCGCCAAGCAATAGTCTAATTTCTTTAATCACATCATTTCTAATTTTATTACGGTTCTTAGGCATTGATAAATCTCCAATATACAGTATTTATCAAATATACCGGATATGGAAAACCCATACTATTATTAATAGTATGGGCTTAACATTAATTTAAAATTTTTACTTAAAAACCACGTGATGTTGGCAGGTCAACTACCATATATTTTTTCATATTATCATAATATGTATCTGTTGATCCATTCGTAGTATCTAGTAATTCAGTAGTAAGTGCCGCATATGATGTAATAGACGTTTTTTCCATTACATATTCAACATTGTGGTTTGTAATAGCCCAATCTCTGAATTCTTGAACTACAGAAAGGTATGTGTTATAATTACGCTCGTTTGCAAATTCTAGTGTAATAGCCTGCACATCATCAACTTGATTATGAACTGCAATGTCTAAAAATACAGTTTCTTTTGCAATTTTAGATTTTTTAGAATTTGTTTCTGCAATGTGTTGGTCTAGAAGGTCGCGCTGTGCGCCGATTGAAGTTTCGGCCGCAAAGTTTGGAACTTTAATTTCCATATAGTAAAATACTCTATTTGATTGTGACATTATTTTGTGTCTCCCGGGAATAATGAGTTAAGGTAGACCGTCGCCTACATAGTATTTATCAAAAAACCTTCAAAATCAAAGTCTGTTCATTGAAGCGGCCATTCATTTTAGTCTCTACACTGTTTACACTATCAAATTCTTTTTGCAAAGATCGCTTACTAACTTTCTTAAACTTAGATACTTGTTCTGCTGGTTTGCGCATTGTCTTTTGTACACTCTTGTTTTCATCAAATCCAGTTAATGTTGTGCCTTTGAACGAAAGACTACTATGAGCATCCGGATAGTAGATACCAAGTTTACGTGTCTTGATATTATAAGTCATAATCGCTGATGCATCTAAACAATCAATTGGCTTAATAGACACACTTGTAGTTGCTTGGTCCTGCTTTGCATATTTAACTTTAGCAACAATCTTGTCTTTACTAACTGCTTTCTTTTTACGAGGAGTACGATTTGCTTTACTCTCTAGTACAATCGCATCACACGCATCAAGAATATTACTGTATAAAGCATGTGCGGCTTTAAGTTCTGCTTTCTTTAAGTGTGCGTAGCCTTCTTTGAGTTGTTCGTAATCATCCTTCTTTGCTTCGTTCATACGCTTTGGTGGATTAAGAAGTTCATCAAACTCTGCAAATTCTGGTTCATAGAATGATTTGATTGCTTTAGCGTGATTACCTTTAGCTTCTACTTTTCTCAGGAGTTTAAGTGGATCAAACTTTTTAAGTGTAGCAGGCTTATAATCAAAATCATCTACGAAGTTGTCGATTTCTTCTGCCATTTCTGCTGCTTTATCACGTAGCAATTGTTGAATGCTGAGGCGTGGGAGATCCTTCTTCTTCTCTTCGACTTTCTTTTCGTGCTTAATAGTTGCACCACGTTCAATAATTTCTATAAGTTTTTCTTTCACATAAACGTCTGCATCTTTCATGCATGTTGATGCTACTCCCGGAAGAGTTTCAAGGTGTGCTGCAACACCGTTGTGATTAGTCGGCATTCCTTTAGTCAGTGAACGACAATAACCCGATACTGACATAGGTATCCAACTATCTGGTACTGCTTTAACTGCTGCCATATCAGTGTTTGTATATCCATTATTTTTCATCCAAGTGATAACCCAAGGTTTACCATCTTTTTGAGTATAAAAATAATTATAATAAAAGCCTACACGGCATCTCTCTCGGTAATATTCTTCGCCGGTCATATCTTCTGCATATGTCCAGTCTGGCTCTGGGCCTGTATATTTTTCATCTACAAATCTAGGGGTGCGAGGCTTACTTGCTTTTTTAGTAACTTTCACTCTCGACATTTTTCGTTTAGTTGCCACTGTCATGGGTCCTCCTTCATTTGCTATTTAACTATATAATACATTGTTTATAGGAAATGTCAAGTTTTTTTACTTTTTAATAAAATCTGTGTTTCCATCAAGCTCTTGCACTCTTGGAATAATATCAGTTTTTAAAGCGTTTATTAACAATGCACTACGAAATTCACTTGATCCGTTAGGCATTGTACTATGTAATGTGCGACTATCATACAGCAAAACATCACCAGGATTTGAAAGAAATTGCATACCTTCTGACAATAATCTGTCATTGTAATGCTCTCGATTCGTTTCTAAATCTTTATAATCGATTCGTTCTGCATTCGATCCAGGGAGTAACGCTGTTGCACCATTCTCTATTGTGAATACATCTAGTGGAATAATAATTTGTACACCAAGCACTTCATCGCTATCTGCGAATTCATCAAAACGATACGGCATATCAATATGTGCATACACTTTACTTGATCCAGGTCGAGTAGTGATACAGTCAACAACATGAATAGACCAATTCTCATGTCCAAACATATGTGTTACCTTGCCATATAATTGAGCAACAAGTGGCATCCACATTTCTTTTGGTGGCTGAGTAGTCCACCACACATCATACTCTCGCTCACCGTCGTGTTCTCCGTAATAATTGCCGTCTACTGCATTGCCACGATGATATCTTTCTGGGTTGGTTGCCCACATCTTAAATTGTGAGATTACTGTATCAGCAATAATACCACGTGAAATTAATGTTCCGTCATTCATAATGATTCTCTCCATACGTTATCTTAACTATATGATAAATACAGTAATAAGTCAAGGAAAAAAGCAATGCCAAGATTAAGTTTATGGAACCCTCGTAAGGGTAATGACTACAAGTTCATTGATAAGATGGTGAAAGCACACTTCGATCATGGCGGTACGTCATTACTTGTACACAAATATATCGGCTCAGTTGATGAGAACGATCCTAACTATGATCCAGCTAATCCACCAATTCAGGATTTGCTGTTCATGGAGAATCGTGATAGAAAATATGAAACAACTTTGTATGATTTACGTGGTGCGTATACAATAAGTGACCAAGACTTTGATTTGTCACAGTTCGGTATGTTCTTAGGGTCAGACCAGAATGTATTCACAGTACATCTAAATCAGATGGTAGAACAGATGGGTCGAAAACTTATGACAGGTGATGTTATTGAGCTTCCTCATATGAGGGATGACTTACTACTTGATGAAGATGCGGCTGCCGTTAATCAATATTGGGTTGTACAAGAAGGTTCAAAAGCAAGCGAAGGCTTTGATCCAGGATGGTGGCCACATATTTGGCGTGTTCGTTGTAAGCAACTTCAAGACTCACAGGAGTATTCTGATATATTCGGCACCGGCGAAGAAGCTGATGATTTAAAGAATTTGCTTTCAACATATAACACTGAGTTGCAAATTAACGATGCTATCGTAGACGAAGCACAACAGAATGTTCCTGGAAAGTATTATGATTATAGAAAGAATAATCTTGAGTATGCAGTTCAAGGAGACCACCCAGACGATATCGATTACGCAACTGTAGCAAGTGGTAGTAGCTTTCCACAAGAACCAGATGACAATTCTTACTTCTTGAGAGTGGATTATAAACCAGCAAGACTATTTCAATATCGTGATAACAAATGGTTCAAAATTGAAGACGATGACGGAGCATGGGAAGTTGGGCACAGATTGCATCATCAATTCATTAACAACGATGGCGTATCGATACTTGATGACGGAACAACGATAAATTCACGTGTAAATCTGTCAAAAGCAGTTAGACCGAAGGTAGATGAATAATGAGTGACACAAGACAAATGCATTTTTACGATGAACAAATTAGAAGATATATTCTTCAGTTCGTTCGTATGTTTAGTGGCTTCTCTGTAAAGACAGGCAAGAAAATGAATGATGGCATAAGCGATTACTATATGCGTGTACCAGCAAGATACGGTGATGTGTCTCGTATGGCAGCTACGATTGTCAAGGGAAATTCAGAGAACATTGTTAACTCAACTCCATTTATTGCATGTTGGGTTCAGAGTTTTCAACCAGATAGAGCAAGAGTACAAGATCCTTTATTCACAGATTCAGTAGGCGTAAATGAAAGACGTTGGGATCCAGAAACAAGCAAGTATACAAACGAACAGGGTAACAAATATTCTGTAGGCAGATTGATGCCAGTGCCATACTTATTGAACATGCAAGTAGATGTATGGACTTCTAATACCGATCAGAAGCTACAACTACTAGAGCAAATGCTAGTGTTATTCAATCCGGCACTTGAAATACAACAGAATGATAACCCGATTGATTGGACTACGATTACAACAGTTGAGCTTACAGACATTCAATGGACAAGTCGTGGTATTCCTGCAGGTATTGAGGATCAGATTGATATCGCAAGTTTATTCTTCCAAATACCAGTTTGGATTAATCCTCCTGCTCAAGTTACAAAACAAAATGTTATTAGAAATATCATTCATAACATATATAACTATTCTGATTTAGATACACTTGACTACGATCCTAACGCATTTGAATTCTTTTCTGATTTACAAAAAGATAATTCAGTTATCGTTACTCCAGGAAACTATGCAGTAAATGTTTATAAAGAAGACGATGCTATTCTAATCAAAGCATTAGAGAATGGCAATTGGGATAATGGTATTGAATGGGATACAGTATTATCTAACTATGGAACACTACACGATGGTGTTTCAAGAATACGTCTTAAATATCATGGCGAACTAGAAGATTTAAACGCTGACGTAATAGGCTCTGTATCACGCACAGAAGACCCTACAGCACTCCTGTTCAACTTAGATAGTGATACACTACCAAACAACACTATAACTAGCGTAGATAGAGTGATTAATCCAAGTACTGTTAGACCAGGATTTAATAGCTTCCCAACTGAATCAGTTGGACAACGATATCTATGCTTGGGTTCTGCATCATCTGATTCAGTATGGGGAATAGTCATTGAAGAAAATGATATCATTGAGTACAACGGTTCCTCATGGGTTATTAGTTTCGATGCAAGTGAGTTTGATCTAAGAGCATATGTTACAAACACATATACTATGCAACAATTTAAATTTGAAGATGGAAATTGGAGTGATACATATCAAGGTATCTACGAAGGTGGTTATTGGAGACTTGAACTAATCAGCGAAAGTGAAACTGATGATTAAAGCCGCAGGCGGTTGCATTATAGCAAAAGATACAAAAAGAATACTATTACAACAACGTTCGGCTTCCGGATCATATGCGAGACATTGGGGCTTTTGGGGAGGCAAAGTAGAGGAAGATGAAAATGTTTCCCAAGCACTATTACGAGAGTTGCGAGAAGAAATAGATTTAGATATTGAAAATAAAGTAAATAAAATATATCCATTAGATCAATATCATTCCAGAGACAAAACGTTTAGTTATTACACATTCGTTATAATTGTAGATACAGAATTTCTACCAAAGTTAAATACAGAAAGCGGAGGTTATGCTTGGATTGATAGTGGTCACTTCCCAAAACCTATGCACCCAGGTACTAGGGACACACTATTCAAAAAGAATAAATTAAAGCAGATTAAAAATATTATTTTATCGCTATAAATACTAGTAGAGGAAATAGTTCTTGGGAGGTAGCATGTGTCAAAAGACATTATTGATTTCAAAAAACAAAAGTTTATTCGTGACTGCAAAGAATACCTAAAAACAGGTGTTATTGCGGATAGCCTTCGTATTGGTATCAATAACACAACTCCTGGACACTTGGAATATCTCAAATCTGGATTAACAGTAGACGAGAAAAAAGTAATTGATACTGCGATAGAGCGTATCAAAAAGAAATATGTGCGAGACATAACAAATAATCGCCAAAAGATGAATATGGTTGCTATGGCGGCGCTTGAAAATCTAAGCACGATAGATAAAAGATTTGAAATTAAAGAAGTTATGGAAAGATACAGAGAAAGTATTAATCCAATAAAAGCACTATACTATGACTTACAAGAAATTATGTTTCTTTATGATGGCAAGGCAAAGAAAGACCATCATAAATTTTTAATAGAAAAGTTTAACACTAGTGAAAGTTTCGAAGAAATATTACTTGCTGTTGACCGAGACATAGAAGACTTGCGTAAATGCAAAGACCATCTTAGAAATATACGTGATGAATACAGTTTGCCGGGTACGAGTGAGTACAGTAGACGTGTTATTGATTTACATAATGAAATGGAACAGTGGAAAAAGCTATTCGAAAAATTCCCAGAATGGGTAGTTGATAATAAGTCAGACGAACAAAAATCTTGGTTATGTAATACATTAAATAATTTCTTTAATCGGGAAGATTAAGTAATTCATCAAACATAATTTCTAATTGAGCTTTATCAAATTTGATAAACGTATCTGCGTCTAATAACTTTTGAAATTCTTCTAGTGTGTCACATTCAAATACAACACATGGCGCTTGTTTCATTCCTGTCTTCAATGCAACAACTGCACTATGATGACCATCCCAAACAATATATTCTCCGTTGAATAACGCAACACAAGTTGGATGATGTACGCCCGGATGGAAGCCATCAATGATATCATTGGCATGTGTAGGATCGAAACTTTCACGTTGCTTATCTGTTATTTTCAATTTATCAAAATCAACATATTGTAATGAATGTTTTTTGTTTAAGACATTGGGCTTTTCAGCTATATCATACCTAGCAATGTTATCTAAGAATGATTCAGTTTTAAGTTCTACAGTTTTTCTATTGTTATAATATCTTATTTCCATAAACATATTTATAAACAAAAAAAGGGAGCGTTGCCGCTCCCTTTCTCTGAGTGTTTCTGATAAGAATTACTTACCTACTTTTACTTCTACGAAACCGTCTACTGCATCTGCAATAGCGATACCTACGTATGCTGTCATACGTGGGTCTGCGTCTTCGTTTGTCCAAGCTGTTGCTGTACCTGCAACGTCAGAAGCAACAAGAATGTCACCTTTCTTAACGTCACCAGTTACTTTCACTGGAACACGACCTTGTAGAGCAATGAATGGGTGTGTTTCATTGTTACCTGCTTCTGCATTCATAGCAACCGCTGGGCGTAGTGATACTACACCTGCAAGTGAACGCTGTGCGAATGATGATGAAGCTGTTACTTCTGCTTCGCCACCAAATACTACAACTGTACCTTCTGCGTATGGAGCATCTGCTGCATAACGTTCTGCAAGGTCAGCATACTTAGCGTATGTTGCTGTACCGTTGAACGCTGTTGCTGTTACGTTTGCAAATGTTGGTGAATCAGTTGTACGAACATGCTGATTCATTGTATCTGCATAGCCGTTATCTGTCCAACGACCATCTAGATCAACTGTTACGTTACCATTTGTACGTGATAGTGTTAGAACACCATTTGAAGTACTGAATGAAGCGCCAGTTAGATAGTTGTCTGAGTTAGCATCTGAAACTGTTACTGATTCTGATGTACCGTCACCTTTGTGAATAGTTATAGTATCATTTGAAACTGTAATTGCATCTGTTGCACGTAGTGCTTGTGATGATGTTTTAGCAACTTTTGCAGCAATGTTAGTAGCTGTTGTAGATGCAAAGTTTGCATCATCGCCTAGCGCCGCAGCTAGTTCGTTAAGTGTGTTTAGCGTACCTGGTGCTGAGTCTGATAGGTTTGCAATTGCTGTATCAACATATGAGCGTGTAGCTGTATATGATTCGTTGATTGAGATTGAGTTACCCGAATCTGAGAATGTTAGACCAGTTGAAGCCATACCACCTGCAAGATCACGGAATACTTCTTGTGCTGTTGAGCCAAGTGACATACCATTGTTAATGTATAAGTGACCGTCAACATCAACACGTGATGTTGATGAACCATTCCACCATGATGTTGAACTTGAACGACCAAGTGTTACATCTTTTGTGAACGCTGTATCTTTTGTGATCCAGTTATCGAAAAGTTCGTCTGAATCGTCGTCAACATCTGCGTCACCATCAATAGTTGTGATTTGGTTTGCTAGAATTGAAACGTTACGTTCTAGGTCAGCCATACGGCGAAGATTTGATTTTGATGCGCCAAATACGATATCGTCTGCGCCAATATCTGCATCTGAAAGAACCGGTTCCATCTCACCTTTTGTGTTAACTTTAAACTTATAGTTCTTATAGTCATCATCTGATGTTGATGATAGTGATGTGATATTGTTCCACTTACCATCGTTTGTTTTAAGAGAATCTGCCGCAGCTTTCTTTTCTTTCCATAGGTCTTTAAGTGATTTACTTGTACCACCAATTTTAAACTTACGTGACATTTTTTGTCTCCTTAATGAGTTTTCTAATACGAAGGGACCTCTCGTCCCCAGTGTTTACAATGTAAACTGTTGGGGGGAATGTTCAAACCCCCCAACATTGATTAGATTATAGTTTAAAACCTACTACTTCAAGTTCGTCATCTTCTGCAAGAATGCCTGTTGAAATTGTTAGGTTGTTTGTTGAGTTAGCATTAGCTGTGAATTCACCTGGACGTAGAAGTTGACGGTTTAGATACACTGCATAGTGATCCGCGCCTGCAAGTTCTGAGAATGTGAATGACACTGAACCAGATGCGTTAGATGTTGCTACTGCTGCTGATACTACTTGTTCTGCTGAGTGGAAGTGCGTTAGTGCTGATTCTACTGCCGCTACCGCTCTTGCATCTGTGAAGTACTGGTTTGAACCTTCTGATAGATCAGATGTTGACTTGTTAGCCAGACTTAGGTTTGAACCAGTTGCATTAGCAACTAGATTTGTTGCTGATGTGATAGCGTCTGCTTCTGCTTGGTCTGCGTATGCTTTAGCGTCTACTAGTGCTTTAGCTACAGAACCTGTACCAGTACCTTCAATAACATCTAAACGACCGCCTAGTGCTGTATCTGCTGAATCAACATACTCTTTGGTTGCTGCATCTTTTGTATCTGTTGGTGTGCCAACATATTTGATTTGAGAATTTCCTAGACTCATATGACCACTATTTAGATTAAATCTCGCATTTTTAGTACCTGTTGAGATTATGAAATCATTGTTTGGATCAATTTGTGTGAAGTAAGTTGCTCGAATTGCAGCGCCGATAGCTGAACCGCCAGCTTCCGTAACTGTAATGATATCTCGTGAGGTGTTTTGAAAATCTTTGTAAGATATAGCTTTAGTTGCGTCAAGATTAATGTTACCATCGTATGCCTCTAGATATGTTTTAACATCACTGTCACCATATTCACCAGCTGCTATTACTGAGTCAACATATGATTTGTTTGCAGCATCTGTTGCATTTGTTGGTGTTGATACATTTGAGATTTTGCTGTTGCTTACATTAACAACGCCACCCGCATTTGGTTCTAGTTTAACATCGTCACCACCAGTTGAATAACCCGGTTTGATTACGTCTGGAAAGAACTCTGCATGAATTGTACCAGTACCAGTCTGCCCTTTTATTTCAACAAGTTTGTAAGATCCATGTTCTGCTGCTGCACTTGGCCACATAATAGATTCTGTTAAAATAAGGTGTTGACCATTTACCTGGTTGAAAGGGTCTGCCCACGTACCAACTGTGGCGCTGGCGTCAGATCGTCTTATATTGTCAAAAAATGTTTGGTTATTAGCAAGATAATCTACTAAATCACTGTCACTGTATGCGCCAGCTGCTACTACTGAATCAACATATGATTTGTTTGCTGCATGTGTTGAAATTGTTGGTGCACTATTTACTACAACATCATTGAAGTAACCTTTGCTCCATGGGGCGTTGCTGTTACCCAACGTGATCGAATTAATGTTACCACCTGCAGGGCTAAAACTTACAAACGATTCACTAACGCCACCTGCATGGACATTATACGGTACAGAATTTACTACCGTCAGAATTTGTCCGCTGTTGTTGATCGTGATCCTAGTATTACCAGAATCATCAGTAATACTATCTGATGAAAGGTTATTAACTGTATTATTAAGATTACCAATTGCTGAATCAACATATGCTTCCATAGCTAATTGACGTGTTGTTGTATAGAAACGATTCGCTGTGCCTTCTGATAGATCATCAGAATCATGGTTTGCAATCGACGAAACTGTACCAGTTACATCACCAGTTAGATTACCGATAAATGTAGCCGCTTTAAAGTCTTCTGAACCTACTGACCAACGATCATTTGTTTCGTCCCATAGTAGTTGAACGTTTAGATCATCGCCGCGTTCTACTTCGATACCACCTGATTGTGACGCATTACCTAAAGTATTTGAATTTAGTAGAAGAATGTTATCTGCTAGTTCAATTGTTTCTGAGTTAACTGTTGTCACTGTGCCTGTTACTGTTAGTGAACCACCAACTGTAACATCGCCTGAGAAGTTACCTGTTGTTGCATCAACTGCAAGTGAACCACCTGACAGACCTGAAGAAATTGCATTGTCAACATATGTTTTGTTTGTTGCATCTGTGCCTTCAACCGGAGCTGAAATGTTTTTGATACGATTTGAACTCATATCTAGGTGATCGCCGAATGTGATATCACCTGTGATAGCGTTAATTTCACCATCTAGTTGCAACGAACCAGCTGAGAATTGTAGAGTACCAGTTGCACCTGGAACAACTAATTTTAGTGTTTCGTTTGCATCTGTTGTAAAGTTGATTGACCCATTGTTGTCTTCGATAACTTTCTTACCGTTAACATATAGTGAACCTGGACCAACGTAAATATCTCTCCACATCATTGTAGGCGAACCTAAATCATATGTGATATTTGCTGATGGAATGATGTGACCTGTCATATCTAGGTCACCTGTAATTGATACATCATCTGTGAATGATGCTGTTGAAGTTACTGCTAGTGTTCCGCCAATATTTACATTTGATGTAAATGAACCTGATGAAGCACTTGATGCAGCACCTTCACGTGCTAGTGGAAAACCACCTGTTGTTGAGCCGTCGTGTACGACAAGAGTTTTCTTGTCTGTATCAACTGTAACCTCACCCAGAAGACCTGTGAAAGAGTTATGTTGAGTAGTAGTACCACGTCGGAATTGGATTGCATATGCAGCCATATTTATTCTCCCGTCTATATATAAATCGATTTGTTATAGACAACACTGGAATAGGGGATCAGCATTATCTAATAGTATTTATCAAAAATACTATTTCAGTTTAATTATTAGTTTATATTAATTGTTTTTCTGAATGTCCGACATCGATAATAAATTTTCTCTGTGTCGCCATTCTTTTATAGCTCTTTTTCCGTCGAAAAAAGCGGAAACCATCGGGTTACCATTATTATGTATGAAATACAAGGGCGCAACAATTAAGTTACGCCCTTGATTAGTTTTATATTAATTATTCTGGCTTAGTAGGCCATGTTACATCGTGTGGGAATTCAGGCTGTGCTGGTACATCCCTTAAAAGCTGACGATAGTTTGCCCATATAGCTTGATCTACAGGAGCATCAGCAACCTGTGTCCAGTCAGAAGATGACAAAAGTGCATCACGGTTAGAACGAGCCTCTATGGCTGGGTCTACTGGTTCTGGTTCTGGTTCTAACTCAGGTGTTGGAAAATCCTCTACAGACCATGCAGCGCCATCCCATCGTGCAAACTGGCCCTCTGCTGTTGCAGGTGGTTCAATCTCGACACAGCCTGCTGGAATAAGTATGTTGCTTTCATCCATTGGGTCGGTGTCTGCTGTTGTGATGCCTACAAAGACACCATCGATGTCGGTTTGATATACGTTCATATTTGTTTCTCCTTAATGGTTTGATATACGTTCATATCTGTGTCTCCTTAATATTTGATACAGGCAAGTAATGCTACGTTTCGTGGGCGAGTTTCTGAACCACCTGTTGAGGATGTGGACCTTGTAGTAGGGGCTTGCAGTCCAGACCACGGGCCACCAGCGAATCCAGCGGAGCTACCGGAGGCGTAGATTGTGTGAGAGTGACTCTTAAACTCATCCGCTTGATAGCTACCAAAGCTACGACCACTGTCAACACCACGACTGTCATCCCAACCACGCAAGAACTCGCCACGAAGGTCAGGCACGTTAAACGAACCGCCAGAACCACCGAATGTGTAACCGATAACTGAGAACAGTGCCGAGTAAGTGCTTGTGCTTAGACTTGCACCATTAGCTTTGATAAAGCCTGATGGGGGCGTGTTAGATGTATGATATATAATTGCTCCGGCTGGTGCAGCACCGTCGGAACCAGATGGACCTGTTGGACCTTGTGGACCTGTTGGACCTTGTGGTCCTGTTGCACCTGTTGAACCAGTAGCACCATCATCACCTGCAGGTCCTTGTGGACCTGTTGGACCTGTTGGACCTGTTGCACCATCGGCGCCTGCTGGACCTGTTGCACCAGTAGCACCAGTATCACCAGTATCACCTTTAAGTCCTTGTGGACCTGTTGCACCAGTAGCACCATCATCACCTGCAGGTCCTTGTGGACCTGTTGGGCCTTGGTCACCAGTATCACCTTTAAGTCCTTGTGGACCTGTTGGACCTGGATTAGCTGCAATTGAGCTATCCACGTATGCAGTAGTTGCTTTTGTTGCCAATTCATTTGTTACTGTAGCAGAGAAGTTAGCATCATCACCCAGTGCTGCTGCTAGTTCATTTAGAGTATCTAGAGCTTCTGGTGATGAATCAACTAAACCAGCTACTGCTGAATCAACATATGCTTTGTTTGCTGCATGTGTTGGTTCTGTTGGTGTTGACGAAATAGTAACATCTGAGTTAAATGTTGCTGTATTGCCTACTGTCATATCTGCGCCGATTTGCAGTGTTGCAGTTGAAGCATCAATGTCAAACAAGACTTCTGGAACAGCAGCCTTGAATACGTATACTCTACCGGCTTCAGTTGTTGTTGCATCAGCTTCATGTGATGCTGTAACCACTACATAATCACCTTTAATTGTTGCTTTTATACCAAATTGATCGGCCTGTGCTGTGCCATATGCGTTTGGATTATCAAGTGTTTTTACTAATGATCCATCAGATACGTTAAAGATATGTGCTTGTCCTGAATAACCGAGACCTGAGGCAGTATCGTCGCTGTTGTGTTGGCCTACAACGAAATGAGAACCATCAGCATCAATCCAGTCGCCAAACCATTGGGTTGAGGTTGGACTTGTTAATGAATATGCTAGTGATCCATCTGCTACGTTAAACACATATACTTTGCCGGCATTGTTGGCTTCATGTCGTGCACCAACAATGATATGAGTATCTGTTGCTACCATAGAGTGGGTGAACAGGTCGCCGCCAAAATATTCGAAGCCATCTTCATCTGGGTTATCGATTTGGTACTCAAAGGCCATAGTTGATCTATTGTACACTTTTACATAACCCGTGTATGATGAAGTTTTTGCAGAAATAGCTATATGAGATGGTGTCATTGCTACACATTGTCCAAAGTTTTGGTCGGACTCAGAGAATGTGTAATCAACTTGACCAGTTGCAAGGTTAATTAAATGTGCTTTTTTAACCTGATAATCACCAACAAGTACGTGTGTATCATCAATTGCTATTGCTGTGTCACTCTTGCCAAAACTGGTGCTGACGTTGGGTACAGGGTTTGCTACTGTATGCTTTAATGTAAAATCTGAAGTGTCATAAATGTATATAAAGCCTTGATTATGCTGTGCGCCTACAACTGCATATGAATTATTCATTGCAACTACCTTGCCAAATTCAGCACCTTCTACAGGTGAAGATAGTTCTAATGTATGCGCTAGTGACATATCAGATAAGTTATAAACATGTACAGCGCCAGTATTAGTTAAACCAGGTTTGTCTTCACGGGTTGCAGTAACAAGCATATGTGTATCGTTTAGTGCGGTACCACCGGCGCCCAAAACTCCTCCAAATTTATCTTTACCGCTTACGGTATTGAGGTTTGGATTTTCTAATGTATGTGCTAGTGTAGTTCCCACAAAACCAGTTGGTCCGGTTGATGCTTCTTTGATTTCGAATGATGTAACTTCTCCTGATGATAGGTAATCTGCTACATCACTGTCACTGTATGAACCAGCTGCTACTGATGCTGATAATGTTGAAATTTCTGAATCAACATATGCAGTAGTTGCTTTTGTTGCCAATTCATTTGTTACTGTAGCAGAGAAGTTAGCATCATCGCCTAATGCTGCTGCTAGTTCATTTAGAGTATCTAGAGCTTCTGGTGATGAATCAACTAGACCAGCTACTGCCGAATCAACATATGCTTTGTTCGTTGCATGTGTTGGTTCTGTTGGTGTTGACGAAATAGTAACATCTGAGTTAAATGTTGCTGTTTTGCCCACTGTCATATCTGCGCCGATTTGCAGTGTTGATGTTGAAGCATCAACATCAAACAACGTTGCTGGCGGTGCAGGAGCTTTGAAAACGTATACTCTGCCAGTATCATCTGCTGACGAACTATCTTCTCTTAGAGCAGATATAGCTACATTATTTCCTTTAATTGCTACCGAATGGCCGTAGATATCACCGTATGTGCCTCCGTATGCGTTTGGATTATCAAGTGTTTTTACTAGTGATCCATTATTAGACAAGTCGAAGATAGATACTTTCTCATTGCCGTCATTACTGTAAGCAAGCAAGTTCGAACCATCAATATCCATTTTCCGACCAAAATCGTGGCTGTTTGGGTTATTTGGGTTATCTGGGTTATCGATTGCGTAATCCAATGACCCATCTGCTATGTTAAACCTGTATATTCTACCAGCGCGATATCCCCCGCCATTTGCAACAAAGGCATGGGCACTTACAACTACGTGGGTTTCTGTCATTTTCACGTTTGCGCCAAAATAGTCAGCGGTATTTCCGTTTGGATTACTGATTGAGTACATGAATGATAAGTCTGCTCGATTGTACACGTGTACTTGCTTTTCGGTGTCATTTCGTTCATCTGAAACAGCGATATATGATGATGACATTGCTACTGAAGAACCAAAATTGTCTATGGTAGAAGAAATTGTACCATCAATTTGTCCAGTTTCAAGGTCATATATATATACTTTTCTGACGCTTTTATTACCAACAAGTGCGTGTGTGGCATCAATTGCTAATGAAGAACCAAAATAGTTCCAATCAGCGCCATTATATAGATAGTAATCATCCTTAGGATGATCTGGAGCTAGTATACTATGCTTTAATGAAAAATCTGAAGTATCATATATGTATACAGCACCGTTCGGATAATGACTATATGTGTTGTCAGTTGCCCATCTGGCAGCAACAATCGCATATGAATTACTCATTGCGACGCAGGAGCCATACATGGCGCCTCCAATATTTGGATTGGTTGCTACACTAAACGCATTTGGATTTTCTAATGTATGTGCTAGTGACCCATCAGATAAGTTATAAACATATGTAATGCCATGCTGGGTTCTAGGTCCGTTTTCTTCATCTTCTTCGTATGCACCAACAATCATATGTGTATCATTTAGTGCTACAGAATAACCATACTCATCTTGCAAAGATCCGCCGTCAAAGTTTGGATTTTCTAATGTATGTGCTAGTGCTGATGCTGCAAAACCAGTTGGACCAGTTGATGCTTCTTTAACTTCAATTGATGTAACTGTTCCTGATGATAGGTAATCTGCTACATCACTGTCACTGTATCCACCAGCTGCTACTGATGCTGATAGTGTTGTGATTTCTGAATCAACATATGCTTTGTTTGCAGCATCTGTTGCATCTGTTGGTGTTGATAAATTCGTAATTCTACCAACGTCTAGATCACCTGCAATAGCAACACCTGTACCAATTTGTAGTGGTGTTACGGATCGTAAACTTTCAATTGATCCTTGATCAATAGTATATCTTGACAGTGCTAAATATGCTGTACCACTTGGTCGTTCATCTACATACTGAGCAAAGAACAAGTATTCATTAGACAAACGCACCTCCGCCCATATTTCTATTGACGAAAGTACAAGCATACCATCTGGTGTTGGTGAGCTTGGAAGTTCATACTCATTTTCCAAGTTCCAATATCTCAGATATTTCGTACTGCCATCTCCTGTGGTTGTAAAGAGTCTATTTGGTGTAATTTGAAAATTAACATAACTACCGTTGTTCCCCTCAAAACCCGACATTTCGCTGTTGTATGTTGCAGTTGTAATATCACACGGAGTTAACAGATTTAGTTTTATTATCATTCTGTCAGAGGTGCCGCCGCGGGCAATACATCCGAAAAAGTACTTTCCATCTTCACTTATTTCAAGGTCCTTCCATTGAGCGTTAAAAGGATATTGTGAATTGACTTCGTTTGCTAATCGATCTCCTCCAAAGTCTCCCCCTATTGTTAACTGTTTTGGAGTGCCTGCACTGGTTAAATCATGAGCTATTGATAGCGGAATCTGCATGATGATAAATCCTGCTCCTGCAATACCTGGCAAGCCGTAATAAAGGTTTAAACCATCACTACTTACTGCAAGTGAATAGGAGGCGTTGCCATGGACGTGAGTTGATTGTTCGTCACCTAAAGTAGATTGGTCCCATGGCGTTGATGTATAAAATCTATAAATTCTATTACTATTCTGATTTAATTGATAATAATAGTGGCCAGTTGAATCCCAATGAAAACCGTGATTAGTTAATCCTGATCCAATTTTCTCAGCACCAGTTAGATTTGAGAATGTTGAAGGAATTTGTCCTGCTGTGTATGTAAATTCTCCTGATGATAGGTAATCTGCTACATCACTGTCACTGTATCCACCAGATGCTACTGATGCTGATAGTGTTGTGATTTCTGAATCAACATATGCAGTAGTTGCTTTTGTTGCCAATTCATTTGTTACCGTAGCAGAGAAGTTAGCATCATCACCCAGTGCCGCTGCTAGTTCGTTAAGTGTATCTAGAGCGCCTGGTGCTGAATCAACTAGACCAGCTACTGCTGAGTCAACATATGATTTGTTTGCTGCATCATTGGCTTGTGTTGGTGCACCAAGATCATATATACGAGCGCCTTTAACGTCAATTGCTCCTGTGCCGGCATCAAGTACTAAGTTTGTTTGTCCATTACCTTTGGCATACTTCCAAGCCTGCAAATCCACCTGGCCTGAATTATTTTTAGCCCATAAATATTCAGTAGGATTACCTGGACCACCTGATGCAAATAAACTTTTATCAAATGGTATAACTAAACCATCTGCAAATGATGGTCTGTTATCTAGTACAGATTGTACATCACTGTCACTGTATCCACCAGATGATATTACTGAGTCAACATATGATTTTTTTGCTAGTTCATCACCGTTTACTGTTACTGGAACAGTAAATGCTGCTTCTGTTGCTGATAGTGCAAAGCGTTGCGTACCATCAACTGTGATACCAACAGTACCTGTACCAAGGTCAGCGATTTCAATTTGTGAATCGCCTTCAGTGATAGCGTCTGTTGATATATTATCAATTATTTGGTCTACATAACCTTTTGTAGTTGCATGACCAGCCTCGGTTGGTGTACCAAGATTAATAAGTTGGTTGTTGTCCATGTCAACTTTATCACCAAATACAACTGCGTTGCCGCCCTGGTCAGTAATTTTCTTACCTGTTTGCATTTGTAGTGTTGATGCCATGTTAACTGTTGTAGCTGATTCCAGTGTCATTACACCAGAGCCTGATACTTTAGTTGTTAGAGACTGATCTGGATCAGCCTGTACGACAATAGTGCCGCTGTTTGATTCGATAACTTTTTGTCCATCAATGTACAATGAACCTTGTGATAGATAAAGATCGCGCCATTTCATATCAGGCGAACCTAAATCAAAACCAGTTGTGCCATCTGAGTTAACAGATGGAATGATGTGACCTGTCATACCTAGGTCACCTGTAATTGTAACATCATCCGAGAATGATGCGGTCGATGTTACTGCTAGTGTGCCGCCAACAGTTACATTTGATGTAAATGAACCTGATGAAGCGGTCGAAGCAGCGCCTTCACGTGCTAGTGGAAAACCACCTGTTGTTGAGCCGTCGTGTACGACAAGCGTGTTCTTGTCTGTATCAACAGTAACCTCACCCAGAAGACCTGTGAAAGAGTTATGTTGAGTAGTAGTACCACGACGATATTGTATTGCATATGCAGCCATATTATATTCTCCCGTCTATATATAAATCGATTTGGTTGCGGACAATACTGGAATAGGGGATCAGCATTATCTAATAGTATTTATCAAAAATACTATTTCAGTTTAATTATTAGTTAATTTATATAGACTAATTATAGCATTAAACGACTGCAACTTCAACCATTTTTCTTCCATCATCTAAATTAGTTTCAAGTGCTTTCGCAAGTACTGCAAGACCTAAGTCTCTTTTACCAACTGATTTAGCAAAGCCTGGTGTTGACGATGTTACAAGAAGATCGCCTTTTGTTACAGGACCAATTACTTGACACGGTACTCTACCTTTTAGTGCAACATATGGGTGTGTTTGTGAATTACCAGCCGCTGCGTTCATTTTTAGAGCAGGAGAACCAGAGATAATACCAGCTACTGAAACATCCATTTCATCTGTCGTTGTTGTAATTTCTGCTTCTCCGCCATATATAACAACAGTGCCTACTAAATATGGAGCATCGGATGCATATCTTTCTGCAAGGTCAGCAAATGTAGCTTCAATTTCGTGTCCATAAACTGTACGCCATTGGTTTGTAGCACTACCTAAGTCATATGTATTGTCTGCATTAACTAGAATTGAACCACTCATTGTTCCACCGGTAATTGATAAGTCATTGTCTGCTACTGAACCAACAATTTGATAACCAACATGACGAACAAGAATAATTTGTCCGGATGGCGGAGTAGTTGTAAATGTAATTGTTGAACCTGATACTGTATAATCAGATCCTGGCATTTGAGTTACACCGTTCATAGTTACGATTACTGCATCTGCGTTTCCTGGTGTTGCGCTTAAATTAAATGTAGAATTTGTATTATCGCCAGTCAGAACATCTTTTGTCACTGCTGGTACATTTGAAATATTATCAAAGTGTACAGTTGCATCACCAGATACTGTAAGGCCTGTTTTTAAAATATCAACACGTGCATCCGCTCTAGCATCAGTGTAATATAAGTTTGTACCTTCAGGTAGCTCGCTAGTTGTATGTTCTGTTAAATCAAAATGTATAACACCAGTGCCGCTATTATAAGTCAAGTCACCACTTGTACTTATTGCGCCACGTGTACGCAGAACTGTCCAATAAAGATTTGTAGCACCCTCTGATAAGTCATCTGAATCTTTTCCGTTAAATGCATCATTAAAGCGTGTATCTGTCCAATAGAAGTTACCAATACCCTCCGATAAGTCATCTGTGGTATGATTAGAAATATCAGTGATTTGACCTGTTACATTACCGATTACATCGCCTTGCAAATCCCCCAAGAACGTACCGCTTGTGAATAAGTTTTCAGACCCCAGCGACCAATAATCACTACCTTCATTCCATAAGAATGACACATTTACATCTGTACCGCGTTCAATTTCAATACCACCCGATTGAGATGGTACCCCAGTTTCGTTTGAGTTTAATAAAAGAATATTATCTGCTAGATTTATTGTTTCAGTGTTTACAACTGTATATGCACCAGAGACAGTTAAGTTACCAGTTAGTACCATATTTTCAAACTGCACATCTGATGCTATAGCAACATCTTGGCCAATTGATATTTCACCGGTCGCGTCATTGTATGTTACTCCAGTTCCACCAGATAAAGTACTACGAATTTGAGAAGTAGTAACACCACTATGTGTCAGAGTACCGGTATTTTGATCATATGTAAATGTATCAAATTCACTTGTATCATTTAGCGTTAGTGCCGCACGTACACGTGCATCTGTATAGTATAGATTTGTTGAACCTTCTGCTACATCATCTGTTGTGTTCTGTGATAGATCAAAACCTCCTGTTGGAGTTGCAGAAATAGTAATTGTATTTGCATTGTCATCATATACGATGGTTGTGTTTGTGCCTGCTACTAGGGCCGATGCTACTGCATCTTGCGCACGTTCATCAGTGAAGTATAAGTTTGTTGAACCTTCAGATAAGTTATCAGTAGTATTATTTGAAAAATCATCTTCAATACCGTCGATTGTTAATGTACCTGCGTTGTCATCATATGTAATTGTAATATTATTACCAGCAACTAGTAAGTCTGAAACTCTATCATCAACACGCTCTTCTGTAAAGTAAAGATGCGTAGAACCTTCAAGCAAATCATCTGTTGTACTACCTGCAAATCCAGTTGAGTTAATCGTAAATGTACCTGCAATATCATCATAGTGCATAGTGATATTTGTACCAGGAGTCATCAATGCCGCAACTCTATCATCCACTCTTTCATCGGTGAAGTATAGATTTGTACCTTCAGATAAATCTGTTGTAGAATAATTTGTTAGTACGTTTGTGATATTTGTACCATCACCTGAGATATTTGTTGCTGTGATATCTCCCTCTGCTGTTAGATTATCTACTAACATAGATGCCGCATTGTAAGAAGCGTGTGCTGTATTGATTGATGAGCTATCACTTGGTTCAACCGTGTAACTGTCAAAGATTTTAAATACACCGTCAGATGCATCTCTGAATAAACCAGTATGTGCGTAAGTACCATCATCATATGCGCCAACCCAACCTAAGTCTGCATTAACATGTGCATGTCCATACGCTTCGCCGCCAGATACATATGTGTCTGTAACAGTACTTGTAATTGTGAATGTCGTATCATCTGTCGCTGTAATAACACCGTCTACAATATTAAAACTGCTTGGTGTCACACCAGTAATGTCAACTGTATAACCAACACTATAAGTATTGTCCGCAGTGTAAGTTACTGTTGTTCCATTGCCAACAGCACCCGTAATAGTGGCTTCACCACCTTCATTTAGATATAATAAGTTTTCATTGATGCGGGTTGTTTCTGAGAATACTGTAGTTGTTGTACCAGATACAGTCAAGTTACCATCGATAATAACATTGTTCGTAGCATTGATATCATTGAATACAACGTTACTCGAAGGAGATACATCTTGCCCAATTGAGATTTCGCCATTTGCAATTGAAACACCTGTGCCGGCTGAGAAATGCGCACGTACTTCGTTTGCTGATGGGCCTGTATATGTGATAATACCGTTTGCGTAAGTTAGAGAACCATCTCCGCTCAAATCTGTTACTGAGATTGCATCGTGTACTCTCTGATCTGTAAAGTACAGGTTGAGCGTACCTTCAGAAAGATTATCAGTATCTTTACTCGCAAATGATGAATTAAAACGTGCTTCTGTCCAATATAAATTACCAGTTCCCTCTACGATATCATCTGTGTCAAGAACAACCGCGCCTGTTTGTGTATTCACACTTGTGACTGCGCCGCTTGCATTTAAGTTAAGTTGATTTGTGCCATCAACATAAGAAACTGAAATGTTTGTATGATTTCCACGCAGGATTAAACCTGCTACAATATCTTCAACATCCTCTGTTACGAGTTTATCTTCAAATTGCAGAGTGTTACCTGTACCAACTGCTAAAATTTGTCCTTCAAATGCACTAGTTGTATCTAGTTTAGATAACGAAACACTGCTATCTTCTAATACAAACTTGCTTACCTTTGTTATGCTCATTAGTTCTCAACCTTTATGTTTTTAGTACACATTCAACAAGTTTTTCACCCGTGTCTGTATTTGTTTCTAGTGCAACACCAACAATGTGCGCACCGTTATATTGTCTGCCTGCGGTACCGTTCTCATATACAAAAACAGCTTCACCTTTTTTAACTGGTCCAATTATTCTTACTGGAACTCGCCCTTTAAGGGCTAATGCTTGTCCATCACATTCTTCATTCATTAAGAATGCTGGCTTTTCAGAGATTACTCCAATCGGATATCCTAATGTTTGCACCGGACAAGTTTCATAATCGTCTGATGCGGCAACCATCATAACAGTTCCGACAGGATGTTCAATTTCTGTTGTATATTTTTCTGCAAGGTCAGCATACTTTGCTGTAGTTGCAGTGCCATGAAAGTTAGTAGCAGTAACGTCAACAAAATTAGGGGAGTCAGTTGTTGCTACACCCTGGTTCATTGCGTCTGCATGTACGTTATCAGTGAAACGTCCATCTAAATCTACTACGACTGTATTTGTATCAGTTTTTGTAAGTGTTAGTACACCGTTACTCGTATTGAACGAAGCACTTTCCAGATAATAGTTTGTGTCAGTATATCCTGTAATATAACCTGCATCATTTGTGAATGCTGATACATTTGTTGGTATACGTGCATCGACACGTGCATTTGTGTAATACAGATTTGTACCTTCAGACAAGTTTGTAGTACTATGATTTGCAATCGATGATACTGTACCAGTCACAGACCCCGTCAAGTCGCCATAAAACATGTCTGCTTGTAGAGGAGCAAGATTAAAACTAGCGTGTGATGTATCGATGTCAACTGCTGCTGTCGGCTCAACTGTATGGCCGTCAAATACTTTGAAGCGCCCATCTGTTGCATCTCTAAAGAATCCAGCGTGTGCATATGTTCCGTCATCATAAGCTCCGACCCAACCCAAATCAACATTGACATGGGCGTGTCCGTATGCTTCACCACCTGATATATACGTATCTGTAACATTACTTGTGACTGTGAATGTAGTAGCGTCTGCTGATGTTACGTAAGCATCTACTAAATTGAAACTACTTGGTGTTACACCAGTTATATCAACAGTGTAACCCACGCTGTATGTATTATTAGCAGTGAACGTTACTGTCGTTCCGTTCCCAACTGCGTTAGTAATTGTTGATTCTCCGCCTTGGTTTAGATAAAGAATATTTTCATTGATACGAGTATTCTGAGAAAGTACTGTTGTTGTAGTACCCGAAACTGTTAAGTCTCCACTAACTAATAAATCATTAACTGTAATATTATTAGAAGTTGTATTACCACGTGACGTTACACTATCAAGTGTATCTGTCTCGGCAAATGTTCCAGTTAATTGATAGCGACCATCTAAATCTACTGTTAAATCGTTCAGGGTTCCAGTTCTACCGACAGTTAGTACCCCATCAGTTGTGTTGAACGAAATAGAATCAACATAGTTATCAGTAAATGTAGTAATGTATCCACTATCATTTGTGAATGCTGATACATTTGTTGGTATACGTGCGTCTACTCTTGCGTCTGTATGATATAGATTTGCACCTTCTGCTAAATCACTTGTACTAAATGATGCAATGTCTTTGATATAATTTTCAACAGCGTGGTCTCCCCAACCATAGGCTGAGTTCCAACTATTGATATTTACTGTTGTAATATTTTTAACATGCGTTGGTACTGTTGGGTCTGTTTCTGTGAAACTTGTTAGATAACCACTATCATTTGTGAATGCTGATACATTTGTTGGAATTGCAGAACTAGTGATATATCCACTATCATTTGTGAATGCTGATACATTTGTTGGAATTGCAGAACTAGTGATATATCCACTATCATTTGTCAATTCTGATACATTTGTTGGAATTGCAGAACTAGTAATGTATCCACTATCATTTGTAAATGATGAAACATTTGTTGGAATTGCAGAACTAGTAATGTATCCACTATCATTTGTAAATGCGGAAACATTAACTGGGCCAGTATAACTTATATCAAGAGTTCCGCCAGTGCCTAATGTAATTGTGCCGCCGCCCGATAAGTCGCCACTTGTTGTTATTACAAGTTGTGTGTCGCCTTCAACCGCTGTACCAGTGACATTACCAAATACATTATTATGTAGATTAGTATTCTGTACAGTAGATGCACCTAAGATATATGAATTAATGTTTGTTGTCATTACATTATACTCACAAATACTTCAATTATTCCCTCACCGGTTCCCGACTTTGCTTCAATCGCTTTGCCTATTACAGTGCCAATCATTGGTACGCCAAGAGATGCTTTAGCATAACCTGGCGTCGATGATGTTACTAATAGATCACCCTTTTCAATTTTGCCAATTACTTTACACGGAACTCTGCCTTTAAGTGCAATGTAAGGATGCGTCTGTGAATTACCTGCTGCTGAATTCATTTTAAGTGCTGGGTCTGTAGAAACAATACCTACGACTTTTGTATCTGAAAGCATTGTTGTGGTTGTTACTTCTGCTTCGCCGCCGAATACTAGAACTGTTCCCGGTTCATAAGGAGCATCTGCTGAATATCTTTCTGCAAGGTCAGCGTAAGTTGCTTCTACTGTATGTCCGTAAATTGTATTCCATTGTTCTGTTGCTGTTCCTAAATCATGGGTTGCGTCAACTGATGGACTAATGCTTCCTGCGACTGTGTTACTTGCATCATTTACCATGTGATTTGTTGGAATGTCTGCGCTAGTAATATATCCACTATCATTTGTGAATGCACTTACATTAGTTGGCACGGTTGGTATAGTCGGAGTATTAGTAAAGTTTGTATAATCTAAGTAATAAGATCCTGCAAATGTGTTCAACGTGTTGGCATCTATGACAGTTGATGCAACTGTGTTGCTTGCCATCTTAATTACATTCATTACAGAACTTAATGCAAGTGGCGCTGATAATGTAAGCGTATTACCAGACATTGTATATGAAGTTGTAGGTTCTTGTACTACGCCATCGATATATACTAGAACTTGCCAATCTTGTGATACTGTATATGGAAGTGTGAATTGACTTACTGAACCAGTGCCAGTAAATGTATTGAATTCTAAGTTATTAATTTTTACTGCGGTGTCTACTACAATGTTATCTCCGTCAGTAGAAACAGTTAAATCTAAGTTTGGACCTGATGTAAGTGTTCTAAATGCCGCTTGTACAGTGTCAGTAGTATCAAGAATTTGTTCGCCAGTGCCTATATTTGTAGCATCAAAGCCAATTTCAAAGACACCTGCTGGATCAGTATATGTCGCTGAGATACCATATGATGCAAAAAACAAGTCATTGATTCTGTCATCGACACGTTCATCTGTGTAATATAAGTTTGTGCCTTCAGCTAAATCTGTCGTTGTGTAGTTTGTAAGAACGTTTGTTATATTTGTACCGTCACCATGTATATCAGTGAAGTATGCTTGTACTGGATTAGTTGCACCAATAACAGTACCATCTATATTACCGCCTGTTATAGTAACATTAGATGAAATCAATGGACCTGATATACTAGTATTTGCAACAATAGTATCTGCTTCTATATTATTAGAATAAAATAATTCTCCAAACGTTGACCATCTATTATTGGTTTCGTCCCATCCAAACTTGACGTTGGTATCAGTGCCTCTTTCAATTTCGATACCAACATCTTCTGATGCAGCTCCTGTATGATCTCCGTTTAATAGTATAAACGGATCAGAAACTACAGTAGATGAAGTGTCTAATGTTGTAGTTGTACCTTCAACTGTTAAGTTGCCTTTAATTACAAGGGTGCCGTTTCTCGATTCAATAATAGCATCTTCTGTGCCATTATCAAAGAGAACTTTTTCACCTTTAAGAAATAGTCGGTCGCCAAATTTTAATTGTTCTGCCATGTTATTTTCTTCCAAACTTAGATTGTGCTATGTCTATTTATCAGATTTAACTTAGAACATAAAAAAACCCGGGAGTTTCCTCCCGGGTTAATATTATTAATCGTTTAAGTAAAACTTATACGAATGCTAGGTTTGCAACTTCGATTTTTGAAACGTAATCTGCTGCGTTACCTAGTGATGATGCTGTGTTTGTTAGCTCAACGTAACCGTAACGAGTCATGAATGACACTACTGGTTCGAATGACTGTGGATCCACAACAACGCCTGATGACATTAGCGGTACGTATGGGCAATAGAATGCTGCTGCATCGATTTCGCCTGAGCCTTTATAGCCTAGTAGAACTGGTGCCGCGTCATTTGCATATGTGTTTACATATACGCGCATTGTGCCGTTTAGTGTGCCTACGAACTTTGTGTTTGTTGGCGCTTCGAATGTACCTTCTGTTGTACGTGCGAAAGCTGATGTAGTTGCTGACTGTAGCACTGTTAGTGCTGCTGGTGAAACAACTGCCCAGTTTGCTGCACCGCGACGTGTGCGCTGTGCTACTAGGTTAGCTTGTTGGTTGATTAGAGTTGCTAGAACTGCATGACGATCACCTACGAATGTTGGTGTACCAGTGAACTGTGTGTTTGTCATGTCGAAAGTCGCACCAGTTGTCGCTAGATTTTCTAGTGAACCTAGAACTTCTTGGTCGATTTCTGCTGTGATTTCCATAGCAAGTGCTGCCATGATCTCTGCTTCAACGTCTAGGCCGTGCATTGCGTTAGCGTCTTGTGCCGCTTCGAATGTCCAACGTGCTGATAGCTTACGTGTTTTCGCTTCAACAGTTTGTTTCATCACTTGGATTGACATTCTGTTACCTGCTGTACCTTCCATAGCTGCTGTCGCTGCTGGTGCTGTACCGTTTGCGCCTGAGTATGATTTAGCAATATCGAATGGTGATAGAGCTTCTTGGCCTGCTGTTACGCCTGCTGCGTTGTCTGCATAACGTACACGTAGTGTGTGAATCTGACCCACTGGACCAGTCATTGGCTGTACGCCGATGATTTCGTTTGCAATAACTGTTGGCATTACACGACGGATAACTGGTAGGATCACTTTGTTTAGTGTCGCAATGTTACCTGCTTGTGTTGCGCCTGCTGTTGCTGATTCAGCAAGAGCTACTTTTGTGTTGTTTAGTACTGATGACATTACATCACGTTTTGTGCCTTCTAGACCCTCTAGTAGCGCATCACGTGTGTTGTCCCAGTTGTTACCTTCAAAAAGATTTTCCATCTGTTTGATTCTCCTGTGTTCTGGTTAATTACTTTAGACCGGCTAGTTTTCTTAGCACGACTATATCAGCATCGTCACCTGTTGACTGTGTTGCTTCTTTTACAACGCGGTTTCCAGTGTGTTCTGTAACTTTGCTTTCTGTTAATGTTTTTGTTTCCGCTTGCGCTGAAACTGATTCATTTAAAACAGCCGGTAGATATTTCTTGAAAGCTGTTTTTAAATTAGTTGTTTTTACTGATTCAAGTAAGTCTGACATTACTTCGCGCTTTTGACCAGCAAGTGGTGATAGTAGTTCGTCTAATTTCGCTTTGCGATTCATACGATCTTCCATTACGCGCTTTGCTTTTTGCGCTGTAGCAATATCTGCTTCTTTAGCAGTAATCACTGCTTCTAATTCTGCAACTTTGTTAGCAGATTCGTCTAGCTTTTTGTTCACTTTAGCTACTTCTGTGCCTTCATTTAATTGTGATGACATGAATTCGCCTGCGAATGCTTCAAACAGTTTACGACCAAATTCGTTTTCTTTAGCCGCTGTGATGTCCTCTTTAAGCATTGCGATTTCTGAACGTAGAGCGTTAGAGATTGTGTTCTCTACTAACTCTGCTGAACGCTTGACAAACGATTCTTTTGTTTTGTTAAGAAGTTGTTTGCCTTCTGCTACCATGCGCACTTTAGTTTCTACTAATTCACGCTTGTCGTTATGGAATTCTGCAAGTTCACGTGATAGTTGCTTCACTACAAACGATTTTGTCGTTTCTAGATTTTCAGCTACTTTTGCACGGTCAGCTCGTAGTTCCTTAACTTCTGCTGCAAGTTGAGAAGTAATGAATTTTTCAAGGATCTTAGCGTGTTCAGAAATTGCTTTCTTATACGCAACTCGTTCTGCGATTAGAGATTCACGGTCTGACTTAAACTCAGTCATCTCAGCTTGGATTGCTGTAGTTAGCATATTATCCATTGCTTCAACGATAACACCTTTGTCATGTTCAAACTTTTGTGCGAATTCTTCACGCAACTCGGCTGTAATTTCCTCTCTTGCTTCATTTAGTTTTGCTTCCATAGCCTCTTTAATAGCCGCACCAGCTTCTTCGCTTAGTGCGCCGGACTCTAGAAGGTTAGCAAGGATTTCTGTTGCCATTGTTGCTTCTCCTGTTTTACAGTTTAAGTTCACGAATGAACTTTACTATTTCTTCTGACAAGTACTTCTGCGCTGCCTTGTCATTTTGAACACTCTGTGCAAGCTGCCAAGTTTGATAGCCGCCTTTCATGTTCATTAATCCTTCGTAGATAGCCTTTGGATATGCTTCTGGAGCACTTGGCTGAGCTACGATATCTACAGTTACAATCTCAAAGTTACTCACTTCACCGTTGTTACCAACTTCACCTGAACCACGAGAAGAAACACCTAAAGTAGCGCCTGATTCGATTAATGTTCTGATGATGTTGCCCATTGGTGTAGGAACAATTTTAAGTTTACCATAGCCGTTCGGTCCGTCCATCCACATACTTTCAATAATATGTGACACACGGTCAACGTTAACTGTTAATTCCGGTGGATGATCACATTCACCTAGAACAGGGAAGCCTTCAGAGATTTTTTTCTGAACGCTTTCTACTGCTCTTGAGATTTCTGAAACCGGGTAAACACGTTGGTTAGCATTCTTTACGCCACCTTGGACGAAAATGCCTTCCATAAACATGTTCTTTCCACCGTCTTCACCTTCGACAATGCGGGTTTTAACACCTGCTTGACTGTGTGAAAATCTTTCAATAAGAACGGTCATTGGTTTCTCCAAATAGAATTAAATTATGATGTGATTGACTTGTTATTCACACCATTGTCACCTGGCTTTGCCGCTTGATTTGACATTGCTGGTGATTTTGAGTTACCTGATACGTTTACATTCTTTGTACCCATATCTTTTGGTGCGTCACCTTTACCGCCTGATGTGTTACCATCATTCGCTTTTACTGGTGCTGCATTTGAGTCATCGCCTGGACGCTTTGGATTTGCGTTTACAGTTGATGATGTGTTATCGCCGTTGTCGCCTACTGATGCTGACACTGGAGTTACATACTCGTTTAGGTCTTCATCTTCGTCTGCGTCATCGTCTGATTCTTCTAGGTCAAGTTCTTCACCTTCTTCTAGGTCTTCGTCTTCTGACTCGTCTAGTTCTAGTTCGAATGACTCTTCCATTTCGTCTTCCGCATCCATATCGTCTGCTTCGTCTTCCATGTCATCGTCTTCACCTGACATAATTTTTTCGAATTCTGCTTCTAGTTCAGCTAATGCTGATTCTAGATCATCTACACGTGCTTCAACGCCTTCGTCTTCCGCTTCTGCATCGTCATCCATTTCTAGATCATCGATTGCTTCTCCGTCTTCCATTCCGTCTTCGTCATAGAATTCTTCGTTTTCAATTTCTGATGCATCATCTTCTATTTCTGATGCTTCGTCTTCTAGCTCAACGATATCGTCTGCTTCGTCTAGTTCCTCAAGTTCTTCTTCTACTACTTCGTCACTTTCGTTCAGTAGTTCCTCATGGATCTGACGAGCATTTTCTACGATAAAATCGTGCAGTAGCTCTTCCGCTGCTTCACGCTCCTCGTTGATAAGAAGTTCTAGTACTTGTTCTAGTTTGCTTGACATATTAATGTCTCCTTATCTAAAAAGCCACTGCTTTCTGTGGCGGTTGTAGAAACACTCTTTGTTTCAAAAGTATTTATAGGTAAAGATAGTGTATAATAGGGAAATGCAAAAAAACGGCTACTTTTTAGCCGTTTCATTGTCGTAGAGATATTTAGTATGTGACGTAAATAGTAAAACTTACTACTTAATAGAGACTATAGCTCCATATCGCCGCCGCTTTCATCGCCGCCGCCTTTATATTGACGTTGTACTTGCTGTGATTTAACACCGTCTTGATACTTACGGTATTCACGAATTTTACGCAGTTTAGATAGGTGTACAAGAGTTAGACGATCCTTACGGGTATCATCTATCTCTCTACTATTATGATTATCCTCGTCTGGAGAATAGTTTTCTGTTAAATCTGAATATCTCATAGTAGTATTTATACTTCCTCGTCTGTTTCTGCGTTTTCTGATCCATCGATTACTGAACCGTCTTCTGTATCATCTGCGTCAGTTTCATCAAAGTCAAAATCATCGTTTCCACCTATATCGTCTGGAGCAGGTGCTGCACCTACGCCTTTAAGATTATCACTAGCGCCTGCTAGTTCATCTGTGCCGCCGTTTTCTTCACGCCATAACTTTTCGTTTTCTAGTATTTCATCTTCTGTTAGTCCCAAGAAACGTTGTAGAGCAAAACGCTTACTGATATAATCAGCACCTTCGATTGATGAGAACACATTCATTGCAACTTGATCTACTTCTGCTTGACGGAACTTACCGAAGTTCTGAGGAGTATTGAATTGTAATGAGAAACGCGAACTTTCTACTTGCACACCACGATTTTTACAGAACATCTTAAACTCATTGTCTAGTTGTTCAACGATAAGTGCTTGTAGTCGTTCACAGAACTTAGTAAATCTAAATTCAGCAATCATTGCTGTGCCTACACGACCATCATTCACTGTTGCGCCGCCGTCATCCATACCACCTAAGTATGAAGCTGGAACACGTAAACCACGCAACAGTTTGTCGTTGAAGTATTTCAAGTCATCAATTTGACCTAAGTTCTCGCCACCCGGAAGTGTTTCAACTTTAGAACCACGGCCTTCTGCTGTTTGAGCAAAGAAATAATCTTCCATGATTGATAGTGGATTGTAAGCACTATCAGTAACAGTTTGTCCACCACCAGTCTTAGATGGAATACGTCTTTGATGAATTTCATTCTTGATACGTTCTAGGTGCGCACGTGCTTTGTGAGTTGGCATGTTACCTACATCAATGTAAAACACTCTGCGTTCTGGCGCACGTTGTACACGATAGATTAGAATAGCATCTTCTAATAATTCTTTTTGCTTATAAACTTTAAAGATAGGCTCTAAGATAGATGTACCAAAAGGCCAAAAGCCGTCGATGCCTTCATTCAATGAAATATGAATAACGTGTGCCGCATCAACTGGTGTCGATGATTGATCATTTGCAAAACGTGATCCGCCTGCACTACCGCCAGTGTAACTTTGAGTAGTATTACTATTAAGGTTCGGCATACCTGATGCGCCTGCACCAGTTTGTGTAAGTTTGTTTGCATCTGCCGTAATATTCATGCTTTCCATATTGATATCAATATCTTTGATATAATATGCTTCTACCTTCTTGCCTTTACCTTCGTTAACAATAACTTTATCTACTTTGGCAGGATCAACCCAAAATAGTTTATATGTTTCTGGATCACGAACAAAGATTTGGTCGCCGTACTTAATGGCATTTCGGAATATACGGAAAACACGCTTGTTCATTTCGTTCACCGAACACCACTGTCGTAGTGTACGTTGCAAAACATCATTCTCTGATTCAGTTGGATCTTCTGGGAAGTCGAATTTAAATGGTAATCTAGAGTTTTCATCTTGTAATGTTGAGAATTCAGCAATGATATCCAACGCTGCGTTCACTTCACTATCTAAGTCCATTTGGTCGTACTGTCCATAACGTTGCACACGGTTTGGTTGTCCCTGATAAACTTCAGGTAACCAACTGCTATAACGCTTATTGGATGCTTCCGATCCTTGAATAGACGATGATGGGTCTCGTTGTGGGAGACCATCATATGTTTTAAAGTATTTTTTCCAAGTTGCCATTTTTTATATCCTGTATTTTTTATAGTAGCATGTTTTTAAGTACATGTCAACACTTTTAATTACTATTCAATGATTGAAGTAGTTGATTCATAGTAGATAACAATGCTCTCTGTTGCGCTTTGTCTTCTTCTGATGCACCTGCCCAATCAAACACGCTTCTACCAGTATCAGATTCAATCGAGTTTATTAATCGTTGCATATTTTCTTGATTAATTAAGTTATTAGCGTTCATCTGTTCTACGATTGTAGTAATCATAGATTGTTCTTCTGTAGTAAAGGTATCATTTTCTTTTTCAAAACCTACAGTATCAAGAAGGTTGGAGCCACTACCAGTACTTAATGCAGTAAATGCATTTCTAACAAAGTCAGTACCAAGATCACCAGATATTGATTCTAACGCAGAACGGACTTCTAACGCAGTCTCTTGTCGAGTTTTCATTCTGCCGCCACCTTGTAGCATATACCCACCTTGTTCATCGTATGCTGTTATAGGCATATTATTTTGCATCACTCCTTGTTGTGCCAATATAGTAGGATCGTATGCAATAGTCTCTCCAGTCCTTGCAAAGTTTTCTAAGCCTGAGCCTCTAAGCAATGATTCTGCTTGTTCTGGATTCGTTTCACTAAGTTCATCAATCATTCTAAATAAGTCACGTTGCGCAAATTGCACACTATTTCTATTAAACAATGTAGGATTCTCTTCACTTCGTTTCTGAAATCTTTCAACCGTTTCTAATTGATCTAGAATTGGTTTAGAAATCGCTTCTAGTGATGTTGCGCCAAATGTATCTTCAACCACTTTTCGCATTTGTATTACGTTTGCCAGCGAATCTGCACTGTCATCACTCACTGCCGCGAATACACTACCAACCATATCAATTCCGCCTGAAGCTATGTCTTGCACAATAGCTTGAAGTCCGGTAGTCACACCAATAACCGCCTCAGAATGTTGTGCGATTGCAGTACCAGAACGTTCTATTGATCCTGACATTGTTATACTAGCTGTATTAAGTTTTCCTAAATTATTTTCTAAATCTGCATTCTCAATAAATGCATTATTGACACCCTCTAATGCAAGTGCAAACTGTCTACTTGCTTCTATTGATCCTAAAGTTGCAACATCATCACCTGATAAAGGTTGACGTCCTGCATCTGCATCTTCAACAGTTCCTAATAGTTTAGCAAATGACGAAATCATTGCCTGTCCCATTTGATCGCCACTTAGTATCAATTCTCTACTAGCACCATCTATCGCTGACTGAAAATCACCACGTGATCCTGCTAACGCACTCTGGAATCCACTGACCCCACCTTGTTCTGCTGATGTTGCAAGTTGTTCAACTAATGGCATGATGGATGCAGTAATAGGACTTGACATTAAGTCTGCAAATTGCGATGTCATCTGAAATTCACCCTGTGAACCTGCCGCAAGTCTCATAGCAAGTGCCTCACCGAGTGGATTATCCATACCGCCAGCCATACCAACCACTTCTTGCACTTGTGCAGCTCTTTGTGGATCCATAGTAGCAAGTAATGCAGATATATCTGTTCTACCCAAAGTATCAGAAATCATCTTTGCCGCATCTTCCATATTAATCTTCATAACATTGGATGTAGATACTACAGTACTCATAAAGTCATCCATATTACTTCGCAACTGTTGTCCATTCATTCTGTCAAGCATGCCTAGATTTCTTACACTGTCTAAGTAAGTACCAGCTACATTTGCTACTTCACCGAATTCCATACCAAACTTACGCATCATATCTGCGCCGCCTTCGCCTGCATATGCTAGTGAGTTTACGAATTCAAGAGAACTCTTTACTCCAAGAACACCAACTGAATTTGCAAAACGTTGTGTAAATTCTGCGGCTTCGCCAAGAGTAAAGTTATTTTCTCGCACAGTCGCAGCAAATGAGGTTAAACTTGCTTGTGATGAATTTAATCCAGCAGCAAGACCGCTTTGTCTTAATTCTTGTGCAAGATTAAATCTATCTTGTGCTTGTGCTTTCATATAAGCATTGATACCGGTAACCGCACCTGCGGCGGCTGTTACCATACCTGCCAATGGTGCAAGTTTACCACCTACTGAACTAATGACTGATCCAAATCCTTCTAATTTTGACATGATACCAGCAGAGTCAGAAGACATTCCGTCTTTCATCAATTCTTGCATTCTCTTATCATTCTTAATTTCTTCTTTGAATTGCTTTGCAGAAAGTTGAGTACGTTCAACTGATGCAATCAGTAGTTTCTTAAAAATACTTGTTTGTTTTTGATCCTCTTGTAATGCATCATCAGTTTGTTTTCTAGTTTTGTTATCGTTACTATCATTTTGTTTTTTAAGAGCATCCGTAGCTTTTCTATTGTTACGTAGTTCCTGTTGTATCTCTTTATATTCGTTCTGTGAGATTTTCTGACCTGCGGCTTGGGCGCTAAGTAACCTAACCATCTGCGCAAAAGCATTACTATGCTTTCCTGCTTCTTGCATAATTCCTTTTTGGGTCGCTTCGGTAGCAAAGTCCGGAAAACTTCGGTCACTACCAAAACCCTGAATAATTACATCTTCTGCCATAATATCTCTCACTTTATGATTATATTCGTAGTTTATAATTGATTAAATAACTATGAACATAAATACTTCGTATTGTTGTATTTATCAAGAGGCGAAAAAATGAACACAAACCCACTAGCAAAATATTTCAGAAAACCAGGGATTTATATAAAACTACCAACAGGTGGTAAATTTAACCCAGAATGGGGCACCACACTACTAGAAGAAGTTGGGGTATTGCCTATGACGGCAGTAGACGAAATTACTATGAAGAACCCAGATGAACTTCTTAATGGCGAAGCACTAATCAATATCGCAAAGAGTTGCTGTCCAGATATACCAAATCCTAGAACAATGTGCAACATTGATATGGAAGCATTATATCTTGCTATACAATATGCAACATACGGACGTGAATTGACACATGCACATAAATGTACGAATTGTGAGGAAGTAAGTGACTTCAATATTGATATAAATTATATCTTAAACAAGTTCCCAGATATTGAACATGTTGCACCAGTTGAATTCGATGAAGTTAAAATTCATATTCGTCCACCAAGTGTAGAAGCTATCACAAGATTAGCACTAATTGATGTTGAGCAAAAACGAATCGTTCAACATATTCAGAATAGTGTAGCGAATGAAGAGAATGAGGACACTGACGAAGCTGAACTAGCAAGAAGATTCTACGGAAGTTTTAGAAAGATTGCAGAACATAACGTAGATTTGTTAGCAAACACAATCAGTTACATCGAAACTCCAGAAGGAAATGTAAATGATTATGATTCGATTATGGAGTTCCTAAGCAACATTCCAACAAAAATAGTAGACGAAATTGATGCAAAAGTCAAAGAATTGTCTAAAAAGCCCAAAGATGCGACCACATTTGCGTTTGTATGCCCAGAATGTGATCATAAAGGCGAGGTTGCTCTGGAGGTCAACCCTGTAAATTTTTTCATGGCTGGTTAATTACAGCATCGCCAGCAGAAATTCAAGAAAAAACAGAAAAATACAAAAAAGAGCTTGACAACGTACACAAGAATATGTTAAAGTTAACTTGGTATATGAGAGGTGGGGTAAGTATTTCTGAACTCCATGATATGCCAGTTGGGCACATTGCTCACATTAATGATATTATAAAAGACAACTATGAAATGAGTAAACAGGCAGGTGTGCCAATACTCTAATGCTAATATAAATAACTCAGGCTCTATTGAAAACTATTACAAAGCTAATATAAAACTAACACATAGCACATACAAGGCTAATACACAATGACAAATGCTAATATATCAGACATAGTGGAACTGTTAGTTGGGTTGCCAACTCGGGATTGAATCTGCCAGTATTTAAAGATACTGTTGCCGTTGGACTAGTGGGGATGAATTCCCGCAATCTTCTCGTTAACCACAAAAAAGAGTATTCATAACACATAACAGCCACGGCTCTAAAGGTTCGTGGTTGACCAGTTTTACAATTTTATAACCGATGATAGGTTACTATAACACTATCGACTTACATAATGTTCTGTCTGTTTAGACATTATTAGGTGCCGTTGGGTCGAAAGACGCAGTACTGAGTGAAGGGGGAATCGCCAACCGACCCCGTAGTTTCTGGCTACTAGCTCATAAACAGAGGCGATGAAGCTATGGCATGTATCCATAATTTTTTGCAGTTGTCCTGGCAACAGGGCAATTGTGGCTTAGCCGCAGGCATATATAAATAAGATTAATAATATAACCATTATATTATATATAAGAAATAAAGACTGAATATATTGAATGAGCGAAGCGACATGAAATATATGAAGGATTAGGTCTTTAGACCTAAATAAGATAACAAGAAATGATATACAATACACATGAGTGATTGGACATATAATAACGAAATAGTTAATGAATTACCAGATGATGTTGAGGGATTTGTATATCTGATTACGAATCTTGAGGATAACAGGAAATACGTAGGTAAGAAATTAGCAAAATTTAAGACCACGAAACCACCTCTAAAGGGACGTAAGAACAAAAGACGTGGCACCAAGGAATCTGATTGGCGTACATACTGGGGTTCTTCTGACCATCTGAATGCAGATGTTGAAAGATTGGGCCCTGAAATGTTTACTAGGGAGATTTTACACTACTGTCCGAGTCGTGGTGCTTTAAGCTACATGGAAGCTAAAGAACAATTTGATCGTAGAGTGTTAGAGACGGATGAATACTATAACGGTATCATCAACGTCAGAATAGGTAGTTCTAAGATACTCAGTGAGTATCTTGACGATTTAAGAAACAAGTTATGAATTCTTTTTTGCTTTAGTTTTAGCTCCTGCTTTCTTAGTAGGGGCTTTTTTTGTGGTTTTAGTTACACGTTTCTTTTTAGTTGGAACTTCATCTTTGTGCATACCATGCCAGTTCCAACGATTGATTAGTGGAGCTACGGCAGCTTCGACTTGTGAATCATTCCACTTGAATACGTGCTTTACATCTTCATATAATTTATCTTTGTCATCTATAATACGCATCATACTAATAATCTGCTTATCTATTTGTATCCAGTTCAAAATAACCACCATCTGTAAACACCAATCAAATCAATTGGTACGTAAATTATACTACTCATGATAATACCTGGGTACTTGTTTATATATGCAAACACGCCCATCATACTATCTTTAATGAAAAAAAGACACATAGCCCAAAAGACCCATGTGTCCCCAATATTAAGTGACACGATTAACGCTGCGGTACAGCCGGTAACCATTTGTGCCCATTCTAAAAATTTACTTGTACTTACCATACAAGTATTTAGTTAGTCTTCTTTTTTCTTTTTCGGAAAAGCTGGCTTACGAAATTTGTACTTCATATCCTTTGCTTCGGTGAATTCACCTTCTTCGATTTTTTTA
>Ga0257126_1000149_pt1:0-57500 | contig 58808 bp, 56 predicted proteins | sample SI060_120mmetaG_FD_190151 | JGI IMG/M metagenome (GOLD analysis project Ga0257126, IMG submission 190151) | Marine microbial communities from Saanich Inlet, British Columbia, Canada - SI060_120m | ecosystem: Environmental > Aquatic > Marine > Inlet | place: Canada: British Columbia... | reverse complement strand
GTACAAACTGTCCAAGTCGTAATCCAATGCTGTGTCTTGGCGCTCCAATCGATCCACCGAAAAAGCCCTTTGCAGTATGTCCTCGATCAAATAGTCCTCGTAGACCGTTTCGGGATTATAGTTATCTTTTAAAGAAAGATTAAAGAGCGAAGCGGTGGTTTGGTAAACAAATGCCCGCCAGCCGTTGCGAAGTTCTTTAACTAAGCTGTGGGTGGTTTCTCCCGTTTGACGATGGACTAATTTGATCAATATTCGTCCCTGAGAACGGGAGAGCTTTTTGAGTTCTTTTTCAAACTCGTCATATATAAAGTCTTCCATTCTCTTGAGATAGACCCTTCTTTTTCTTTTGGATTTGATTTGTTCCAAGCGTCCAGTCAAAATATTTAAGCGATCCGCCGCTATTTTTGCATAGGGATATACCTTATAGGTTCGCTCTCTCAGAATGACGTATCGTTTGGCTTCATCGTAATTGTAAAATTTTAGAGGTTGGAACAACACCACTTCCTTGAGTTGAATACTCGAATTGACAATGGTATCCCCTTCGATGACAAAATAGTCTTCGGGAAGGAGTGGTGATATTTGAGCCAGTGCATTACTCAAAGTAATCACCAAAATGACAGTCATTAAAGCATCTAATTTCATGGTGTACAAATTTAGGAATAAATGAAGGGATAATCATTTTCAATTGGGTTCTTATGCTTATTTTAGCTTTTCTATTTTTCAATTTTTAACAAATGAAACTTTTGAACAAAAAATCCATGTCATTTTTGGAGGCCTACCTCAATAATCCTTCTCCTACCGGCTATGAATGGGAAGGGCAAAAAATATGGATGGACTATCTCAAACCCTATGTAGATACTTTTATCACCGACACCTATGGCACCGCTGTAGGAGTGATCAATCCAGACGCTCCTTACAAAGTTGTCATCGAGGGACACTCTGACGAAATTTCATGGTATGTCAATTACATAACAGACAAAGGTTTGATTTATGTGATTCGTAATGGTGGTAGCGACCACCAAATCGCCCCTTCCAAATGGGTGGACATTCACACCAAAAAGGGGATAGTTAAAGGAGTCTTTGGTTGGCCAGCCATCCATACCCGAAAAACAGGCAGAGAAGAAGTCCCTAAATTGGATAATATATTTATCGACATCGGTGCCAAAGACAAAAAAGAAGTAGAGAAAATGGGGGTACACGTAGGTTGTGTCATTACCTACCCTGATCGTTTCCAGGTCATCAATAAAGACAAATTTGTTTGCCGTGCCATCGACAATCGCGCTGGAGGGTTTATGATTGCCGAGGTGGGCCGATTGTTACACGAAAATAAAATCAAATTGCCTTTTGGGCTCTACATTACCAATTCCGTTCAGGAGGAAGTGGGCCTTCACGGGGCAGAGATGATCACCCAGACCCTCAAACCAGATGTGGCCATCGTTACCGATGTTTGCCACGACACCACCACGCCCATGATCAACCAAAAGGAACAGGGACATATCGAAATGGGGAAAGGGCCCGTTGTATCTTATGCTCCTGCGGTGCAAAACAAACTCAGAGAACAAATACTTGAAACGGCCGAAAAACAAAAAATACCCTTCCAACGTTTGGCCTCTTCTCGTTATACCGGAACCGATACCGATGCTTTTGCTTACAGTAATGGTGGAGTTGCCTCGGCTTTGATTTCACTACCGCTGCGCTATATGCATACCACGGTAGAAATGGTTCACCGAGATGATGTGGAAAATGTAATCCGATTGATTTATGAAACCCTACAAACCATCGATCCCAAAAAGGGGTTTAGTTATTTTGATTCGTAAGAAAAGTCTGATTAAAGAAATTTTTAGTTGATTAACTCCCCCCAAAAGGAGTATCGAAAATCCCAACAGCCAGTTCTACCCAGATCAATAAAAAGAGTAGGAAAAATAGGCCAGTGACGATCCATCGTAAAATTTTGTTCTTTGCTACATTCATTAGTATTAGAGAGATAAGTCCTAAACCGTAAATCATAGCTCCCATCAGGATAAAATCACCAAACTTCCAATGGAATTCATTGTTGAGCCAATTGGCCATTAGGGGGATGAGCATCAACAAAAGGGTGATTCCCAAGAGTTTTAAACTACTTCTTTTCGATATCATCATTAGAGTTCAGGAGCGTCAAAAGATTTTTTAAACCCGTATTCCCTTTCTACCCGTGCAATTCTGATTTTGTATTCCTTGTAAAAATCTTTTCTTCCTTTTTCCTTGGCCCATTGATGGTCTGCATTTTGTCGCCACTCTTGAATGGCATCCAAATCTTTCCAATAGCTTATAGAAATTCCATAATCATTTCTTGCGCTGTCCTCCCCCAAAAAACCGTCTATCTTTTCGGCCTGTTGTTTTAGCATGTCGTTGATTTTAAAATATTCGGGGTCGTGCTGGTCGAGAATGGAAGTGAAAATGACCGCATAATAAGATGGCTGGGGGGTAATGGTAATCATAGATGAAATGGGTTAGTAGGTTAATGCAAGTATTTGAAACAGCTAATACTTCCTTAAACAAACCTAAATTTACGAAAAATAATCTCTGGTCAACGCCTTGTTAATCCGCTTGACCACCCCTGGGCCTTCATAGACAAAGCCGGTATAGAGTTGAACCAAATCTGCACCTGCATTAAGCTTTTCAAGGGCATCTTCGGGTTTATGGATTCCCCCAACGCCAATGATGGGAAAGGCTTTTTGACTTTTTTGGGACATAAAACGGATCACCTCTGTACTTCTGTCTGTAAGTGGTTTCCCACTTAGCCCCCCGCTTTCGCTTCGGTTGGGAGATTCAAGTCCTTCACGGCTAAGGGTAGTGTTGGTCGCAATGACTCCGTCCGTTTTTGTGATTTTGACAATATCGATGATGTCCAGCAATTGCTCATCCGTAAGGTCGGGAGCAATTTTCAGCAGTATGGGTTTGGGTTTTTCCGTTGCTTGATTGCGTTTTTGAAGGGTTTTCAACAAATCGGTAAGGGGTTTTTTCTCTTGTAATTCCCGTAGGTTGGGAGTGTTGGGTGAACTGACATTAACGACAAAGTAATCCACATAGGGATATAAGGCATCGAAGCAGTAGGTATAGTCCTCCACAGCTTTCTCGTTGGGGGTTATTTTGTTTTTGCCGATGTTGCCCCCAATAATGATATTTTTGTTTTTTTGGAGTCGTGGAATGGCAGCGGACACCCCTTGGTTATTAAAACCCATACGGTTGATCAGTGCCTTGTCCTGTGGCAATCGAAACAGACGTTTTTTGGGATTGCCAGGCTGGGGTTTGGGAGTCAGTGTGCCGATTTCAATAAATCCAAAACCAAAGTTGGACAGCTCTCTGTATAGCTTGGCATCTTTATCAAAACCTGCTGCCAAACCTACGGGATTCTTAAAACGAATGCCAAAGAGTTCCTTTTCGAGTTTGGGGTGATGCACTTGGTAAATTGCTCTGACCAAAAATGGCACACCTGGAATTTTGTGAATCCAACGGATCAGAGAAAAGACAAAATAATGTATCCATTCGGGATCACCGAGAAAAAGAACGGGTTTGATCAGATAGCGATACATAAAGTGATTTAAAAAAAATCCCGACGAAGCGGGATTAAATTATTTTTTAGTAGGGTTGAGTTTTTGACTCATCTCCAAGGACAAAGCCGAACGCTCTATTTTGAGTTTCCCAGCCAATGTTTCAATGACACAGGTGTTGTCTTTGTCGTTCAATTCTACCACTTTGGCGTGAATCCCACTTTTGGTGATCACCCGATCACCTTTATTGAGGTTTTTCATAAAATTCTTTTCTTTTTTTTGACGGCGTTGTTGCGGCAAGATGATAAAGAAAAAGAATACCACAAGCATTAAAAGTAAAAAGGGCATTTGCCCGGAGAATCCCTCCATAGGTTGATTTTAATTAATTACTATTTTGTTGACGGGCTTTCGCAGCATCATCACGTTGTTTTTGTTTGACTGGGTCGGGGGTTACCATTGCTTTGATTCTTAAGGTTTCACGCCCACTGGCAGTATTGGCCGAAATGGTAACGGTTTTTTGCTGCATATTGGGCTTATTGCTGGAATCAAAACTAACCATAATCTCTCCACTAGCACCAGGAGCAATGGGTGTGTTTTTGGGATAGTTGGGAACTGTACATCCACAGCTTCCTCTGGCATCTACGATGATCAAATCGGCTTGACCAGTATTGGTAAAAGTAAATTTGGTCTGAACGGTTTCTCCTTCCTTGATGGTTCCAAAGTCGTGCATGGTCTGATTAAAGGTCATCGCTGCTGTAGCAGCAGGAGCTTCGGCAGCACTCTCAGATGCTTTTTCCTGATCTACTTTTTTAGAGGCACTTTCATTACAGCCACTAGTGCTGAACATCAAAGCGCAAACAAAAATCCAAGCTATTCTTTTCATTGTTTTTTTTTAATAGTTTATGATGCTCAAATTTAGCAAAAAAACATTAAATCAATCCCCTGCCGCTTTTATTTAATCGATCCGATTCCTGAAAATCTCTGATTGTTTTGTCCAAAATTCCATTAATAAAAATATTACTCTTTGGTGTGGAATAGTCTTTGGAGATTTCAATGTACTCGTTCATGGTTACTTTGGGCGGGATAGAGGGGAAATAAAGCAACTCAGCCATAGCCATTTTGATCATAATAGCATCCAAAAGTGCAATCCTGTCGCTGTCCCAGTTGGGGGTTCTACCCACCATTTCCTCCTGAAGTGCATCGTTGTTGACCACCACTTTTTCCAATAAATCAATGGCGAACTGTGGATCTTCATCCGCCGCGTTCATCTGAGGGAAATGGAGACTGTTGGTGTCTTTTGGATCAATTTTATAAAGAGTTTTTAAGAGAAAAGTATTGACCACAGGCAGGTCATCAATCCAGGTGAGTTCCTTATCTTCAATATAATCGTAGAAACCGTCGGATGGAGCGACAATTTCTTTAAAAAAGAAAGCGATAATATCCCTGTCCTCCTCCAATGTAGGGGATTCTTTTTGGGCGTGCTCCTGAAAATTCTCATGTTCCATCAAGGCTTTGAAATTGGATTTGACATAGTCGAAATCTAACTCCCAAAACTTGATTTTTTTCTTCTTGATGTGATTGACCAATATGGGATGTTGGGCGATGAATTGTAGAATTTTGTTTCCTACTAGGGAAGCAGAGTGTACAGCATTTTTTTTATTTCTCAATCCTTTTTGGAGATCTGTTTGATCCAAGGCATGTTCGTATATGGATTTGAGAAAAGCCAAAAGGGCCAGATACAATGAAAAAGTGTTGAGATAACTCTTTTTAAAAAAATCAACTTCCTGTGCCAAATTGCCCTCCCGATTTTGTAGAAAGGAATACAATGACTGCATTACTTTGATGCGTAGATGTCTTCGGGTTAGCATTTATTGAATAACCAATATTTGCGACAAAAATAGGGCTTTAGTTTTAATTACAATCAACTAAAAAAGCTTTTTGAATTTGAGAACAAAAGCATTTGATTACCTTTGACACTTAGTCATATGTACCCTAGCGCAAAGGATGAATGAGAGCACTGCAATACCTCAATAAATACCTAAAAAAATACTTCTTAAAACTGCTGTTGGGGATTTTAATCACCATCATTTCAAGGGTTTTTTCCTTATTTGCCCCACGACTGATCGGAGATTCATTAACAGCGGTTGAAAATTATCTGGTGGATCATCAAGGGGACTTGGTCGCCCTCAAGTCTTTGTTACTCAACAATATCTTAATCATTATTGGCGCTACACTGCTCTCGGGGTTTTTTACTTTTTTAATGCGTCAAACCATCATTAATGTATCCCGTTATATTGAATTCGATCTTAAAAACGAAATCTTTTCCCATTACCAAAGATTAACCCAACGCTTTTATAAAAACAACCGTACTGGTGATCTGATGAGCAGAATCAGCGAAGATGTGAGTAAGGTCAGAATGTATGTTGGCCCTGCAATTATGTACAGCATCAATACGGTGACCCTATTTGTTTGTGTCATCACCCTCATGTTCAGCATTGCGCCAAAACTCTCGGTTTATACCCTTATCCCCCTCCCCCTATTGTCATTAACCATCTACAAACTCAGTAGGGTGATCAATGCCAGAAGCACTGTAGTTCAAGAAATGTTATCAAAATTATCCTCTTTTACACAGGAGACATTCAGTGGAATTACTGTCATCAAATCTTATGGTCTTGAGGGCAATACCTACAAAAACTTTGACACTTTGGCACTGGAAGCCAAGGAGAAAAATATGAATTTGGCGAAGGTTCAGGCTTGGTTTTTTCCATTGATGATCCTTTTGATCGGTATGAGCAATTTGATTGTCATATTTATTGGTGGGCAACAATATATGAATGGTGAAATAGAAATCGGCGTTTTGGCAGAGTTTATTATCTACATCAATATGTTGACCTGGCCGGTGGCTGTGGTGGGTTGGGTTACCTCAGTGGTTCAACAAGCCGATGCCTCCCAAAAAAGAATCAATGCCTTTTTAGACGAACCCATAGAGATCAAAGACGGACCTGGTGTAGAAGTTGCTGTTCAAGGAGAAATCACCCTTGAAGACGTTACCTTGGTATATCCCGAAACGAAGATCAAAGCATTGAATAGAGTCAGTTTGAAGGTAGAAAGTGGAAAATCACTCGGCATCATTGGAAAAGTGGGTTCAGGAAAATCCTCTATCCTACAGCTAATCAATCGCCTCTATGATCCTGACAACGGTAAAGTTTTATTAGATGGTCATGACATTCGTGACTTCAAACTAGAAGAATTGAGAAGTCATATTGGAAATGTCCCACAAAATGCGTTTTTGTTTTCGGAGAGCATAGAGGACAATATTCGATTGGGCAAACGAGATGCCTCAGAAGAGGAGATCGTAGAAGCTTCCAAAAAGGCAGCCATCCACAAAAGCATCAAAAAATTCAAACAAGGGTATAAAACTCTTTTGGGTGAAAGAGGATTGACCCTCTCCGGAGGACAAATACAAAGGGTGTCGATTGCAAGGGCATTGATCAAAAATCCTGATGTACTGCTATTCGATGACTGTTTGTCGGCAGTAGATACTGATACTGAAGAAAAAATACTAAAAAATCTCAAAGAATTTAGTCAAGACAAAACCACTATCATTGTCAGTCACCGTATTTCTTCGGTCAAAGACGCCGATCATATTATTGTCTTGGATCACGGTAAAATTATCGAACAGGGAACGCACCAAAAACTACTTGATTTAAAAGGTTCTTATTTCGATCTTTTCAACAAACAACAGAACGAAAAGGAATATTAATTTGTTTTGTTTTAAATTTTTTATGATTTTTGATATAATATCTAAATTAATTTAAACAAAAGTTCAATGTATAATTCAAATGATAAGGATCAGGAAGAGATTTTTTCCAAGGTTCTACGTGCAGGGAGAAGAACTTATTTTTTCGATGTTCGGGAGACCAAGGCCAGTGATTACTACTTGACCATTACGGAAAGTAAAAAGTTCACCAATGATGATGGCACATTCCACTACAAAAAACATAAAATTTATCTGTACAAAGAGGATTTTAGTGACTTCAGTTCAATATTAACGGAAATGGTGGATTTTATCATCAAGGAAAGAGGAGAAGAAGTCATTAGTGAAAGACATCAAAAAAATTATGATAGGGAGAAAAATCTGGACTCTGCTGAAGTCTCTGGGAACAACTTTACGGATCTAAATTTTGAGGATATATAGTCCGGTTCAATCCTGAGTTTCCAATACCCATTTGTTTTTTAGGCTATAGATTTTAATTAGATTAATAGCCAAATCCGTAATCCTATGGCCAGAACTGAATCCTATATGCTTCCGTTAAACACGAAAGCACCACATTTTTCACTTACCAACGGTATTGACCAAAATCAACTTACTTTGGATCAAGCCAAAGGACCATCGGGTACTTTGGTCATTTTCATGTGCAACCATTGTCCTTATGTATTACATCTGCTCGATAAAATGGTGGAAGTAAGTCATCAGATCAAAGAATGGGGAATCCATACCGTAGCCATTTCCAGTAATGATGTGGACAACTACCCAGATGATCACCCCGAACTGATGCAAGAACTGGCTTTGAAGAAATCATTTGGCTTTCCCTACCTCTACGACCCTACACAAGAGGTGGCTTTGGCCTATGAGGCAGCATGTACTCCAGATTTTTATCTGTTTAATCAAGATTTAAAACTTGTTTACCGCGGTCGATTTGACGAGGCGCGTCCCAAAAATGACCATCCCGTTACGGGAAAAGATTTGATGGATGCATGCCTGAATTTATCAAAAGGCGTGGCACAAGAGACACATCAAATTCCCAGTTTAGGATGTAATATCAAATGGAAAGCGGGCAACGAACCCAAAGGGTTTTCTATCTAAAATCGACCAGCTCCACCTCAAAAATCAGGCTTACGTCGGGAGGAATTACACCTCCAGCTCCACGAGACCCATAAGCCAATTCACTCGGGATTAGAAATTTTGCCGCCGATCCTTTTTTGAGAAGTGCAATACCTTCATCCCATCCTTTGATGACTTGGCCCAACCCCAATGGAAAAGCAATGGGCTCATTGCGTTGGTAGGACGAGTCAAAAACGGTACCGTCGAGTAGCATTCCCCTGTAGTGCACCGAAACGTTTTTTCCTTTTGTAGGATGATCTCCAGAGCCTTCTCGGGTGATTTTGTAGTACAGTCCACTATCCGTTCGATCCATCCCTGAAGTTAATTCCTCCAGTTCTTTTGCAGCGGCTTCTTGAGCGGCTTTGACGCGGGTTTCCTTTTCATTGATAAAAACATCAAAAGCTGAAACAGCATCCCAAGCCACGGCATCTTTACCAACCCGTTCTATGGTAATGTTCTGAATCGTATCGTCTTGAGCAATAGCATCTACTACCTCTTGACCTTCCACCAAATGTCCGAAAACAGTGTGCTTTCCGTCCAACCAAGGGGTGGCACTATGGGTAATAAAAAACTGACTTCCATTAGTACCAGGGCCAGCATTCGCCATTGACAAAGTACCCGAACGGTCGTGCTTGAGCTCTGGATGAAATTCGTCATCAAACTGGTATCCTGGACCACCAACACCGGTGCCTTGAGGGCAACCCCCTTGAATCATAAAATCTGCAATCACACGGTGAAACTTTAGACCGTCATAATATGGCGTTCCTTTGGGACTTACTTTGTTTTCTATTGACCCTTCAACCAAGCCTACAAAATTTCCTACGGTTCCTGGTGTTTTATCAAAAGTCAATTGAACTTTAATATTTCCTTTTTCTGTTTTGAAATGGGCAAAAATTCCCTCCTGCATGATGTGTGTTTTTTAATTTTTGCGAAGATAGTAATAGTTGCTAAAAATGAGGTGATTTGAATTAATTTCCAACATCACTGATAAATTTTAGTCGGAAAAGACGTAACTCTTCATCCTCGTAATCTCCATCAAATTCTTCTGAGGCCAAATGTAAATCGTCAGTGTCTGCCTCCATAAAATACTCGGTCAATTCTTCGATTTGATCCTCATCAAAAAGATCATTAATCCAATAGTCGATATTGAGTTTTGTCCCGGAAAAAACGATGGTTTCCATTTCTGTGATCAGTCGAGACATGTTCATTCCCTTAGCAGAGGCTATGTCTTCCAATGATAATTTTCGGTCGATACTTTGTATCAAATACAATTTCAAAGCGGAATTGGCTCCAGTACTTTTGATAATCAGATCATCGGGACGGGTAATTTCGTTTTCATGTACGTATTTTTTGATGAGTTCAATGAATTTTGCTCCATATCTTTTGGCTTTTCCCTCTCCTACTCCATTGATTTGATTGAGTTCTTGTAAACTGATAGGATATTTGAGTGCCATGTCTTCTAGGGAGTATTCTTGAAAAACAGCAAATGGAGGAACATCTTCTTCTTGGGCAACTTGTTTTCTCAATGAGCGCAACAAGTCCATCAAAATTATATCTGTGCTTCCTTGAGATTTTTTGGGGGCTAGATTGGATTGATTGGATTCATAATCATGGTCGGCAGTAATCAAAAATGAACCTGGTTGATTCAAAAAAGACATCGCTTTTGGGGAGAGTTTGATGATTCCGTAGGTTTCAATCTCTTTGGAGAAAAATCCGTTGATCAGCGATTGTCGGAGTAGTGCCATCCAGAATTTAGCATCTCTGTCTTTACCGATACCAAAAAAAGGTTTTTCGTGCGTTCGATGTGAAAGAATCAAAGCATTTTTGGCCCCGATCAAGGTTTTGACGATTTCTTTTGACTTGTATTTTTCTTTGGTATCCAATACCGTTTGAATCAATATTTTCAATTCCTTTCCAGCTTCACTCTTGGTTTTGGGATAGCGCATATTGTCATCCATATCTGCACCATCTCCTTTTTCGGAATCAAATTCTTCTCCAAAATAATGGAGTATAAATTTCCTTCTAGATATGGAAGTTTCGGCATAGGCGACCATTTCGTTGAGCAAAGCAAAACCCACCTCCTGTTCGGCTACGGGTTTTCCCGACATGAATTTTTCCAATTTTTCGATGTCTTTGTAGGAGTAAAAAGCCAAGCAATGACCCTCTCCTCCATCTCTTCCAGCTCTTCCGGTTTCTTGGTAGTAACTTTCTATACTTTTGGGAATATCGTGGTGAATCACAAACCTGACATCGGGCTTGTCAATTCCCATTCCAAAGGCAATGGTGGCAACAATGACATCGCAATCTTCCTTGAGAAACATGTCTTGGTTTCGCACACGAGTTTTCGAATCCAAGCCCGCATGATAGGGTAAACCATTTATACCATTAACTTGCAACATCTTTGCCAATTCCTCCACCCGCTTTCTTGAAAGACAATAAACTATTCCAGATTTACCGTTATTACTCTTTATAAATTTAATGATATCAGCTTCGACTTGATCTGTTTTGGATCTGACCTCATAATACAAATTGGGTCGATTAAAAGAGGATTTGAATACCTTGGCATCAGTTATTTTAAGATTTTTAAGAATGTCTTCTTGAACTTTTGGTGTAGCCGTTGCCGTCAAGGCGATGATAGGGATTTTTTGCCCCATTTGATCCAGAATAGTTCTCAAATTCCTGTATTCAGGTCTGAAATCGTGCCCCCACTCCGAAATACAATGGGCTTCGTCAATCGCTAAAAATGAGATTTTTAGTGTTTTAAAAAAATCAATGGTGTCTTTTTTGGCTAAAGATTCAGGAGCTACAAAAAGTAATTTGGTGACTCCATTAATCAAATCTTGCTTAACCTGAAGGGTCTCGGTTTTGTTTTGGGAGGAATTTAAAACATGAGCAATGCCATCCTCAGCAGAAATACCTCTGATGGTGTCGACTTGGTTTTTCATCAATGCAATGAGAGGAGAGACCACAAGTGCTGTGCCCTCGCATAGCAGAGCGGGTAATTGATAACACATGGATTTTCCACCCCCAGTAGGCATGATGACAAAAGTATCCTTGTCAGAGAGTAAGTTTTCAATCACAGGTTCTTGTAAACCTTTGAAACTTGAAAAACCGAAGAACTGTTTTAGAGATTTTTTTAAATCTTCTTGTATCTTCAATGGGTGGGTTTAATTTAAAAATTATCTAAATTTGTAATTACAATATAGTTCTTTTAGCAAAAAAAAACTAATCAAAAAACACAAATTGAGCGACACTACTACCGTTACTGAAATTGCTCGTAACACCATACGTCTTGAAACCCTATCTCTCAAATCATTGGAGGAGTCCATTGGATTTGATTTTGAACAAATCGTTCAATTGATTCATGAATCCAAGGGAAAAGTAGTCATTACGGGGGTTGGAAAAAGCGGAATCATTGCCATGAAGATTGCTGCAAGTTTAAGTTCAACGGGTACTCCGGCCATTTATCTTCACGCCGCTGACGCCACCCATGGTGATTTGGGAATGGTTGAAAAGAAAGATATTGTCATTGGAATTTCTAAAAGTGGGAATTCACAAGAGATCAAAGACCTCATCCCTTTTCTAAAAAACAATGGTAATACTTTAATAGGGATGACCGCCAATCCTGAATCCTATCTCGGAAAACAATCAGATTACCTGCTCTACACACCAGTGGACAAGGAGGCTTGCCCTCACAATTTAGCACCCACCACCAGCACCACAGTCCAATTGGTTATGGGCGATGCGTTGGCCATGAGTTTGATGAACCTCAATAGTTTTCAATCCCAAGATTTTGCCCAAATTCATCCTTCGGGTAGTTTGGGAAAAAAATTACATCTCAAAGTCGTTGATTTAACGGATGATTACAAAATTCCAAGGGTTTCTATTGGGGCTACCCTTAAGGAAGTGATCTATGAAATTTCCGAAAAAAGATTGGGAGCCACAGTGGTGGAAGACAATGGAAAGCTTTCTGGATTGGTTACCGATGGAGACATTCGTAGGATTCTGGAGAAAAACGAAAACATTAGTGGACTGATGGCCTCCGACATAATGACCAATAATCCGATTAGCGTAGCCGAGGACATGCTGGCTTTGGACGGGTTGAAATTAATGCAAGCCAAAAAAATAAATCATCTGATTGTCTTGGGAGAAGACAAAAACTACAAGGGTATGGTTCATATATTAGATTTTATAAAACAGGGTTTAAATGGATAAAAATCCCAATGAAATGTCCTTTTTGGATCACTTAGAAGAACTTAGATGGCATCTGATTCGATCTTGTTTGGCCATTGTAATATTGGCCTCAGCAGCCTTTATAGCAAAGGATTTTATCTTCGACACCATTATTTTTGGACCTAAAAAAATAGACTTCCCTACCTACAAATGGTTTTGTCATCTATCAGAAACCTTTGGTCAGGGAGACAGTTTTTGTATCAGTGAGATGCCTTTTAGAATTCAAAGTCGAACGGTGGCAGGTCAGTTTTCTGCTCACTTGTGGACTTCAATTCTAGCAGGTTTTATTGTTGCATTTCCTTATGTAATTTTTGAGTTTTGGAAATTTGTAAGTCCAGGACTCCACGAAAATGAACGAAAGAACGCAAGAGGATTTATTTTTATTTCTTCATTACTTTTTTTTGTGGGTGTCCTTTTTGGATATTATGTAGTCACTCCACTTTCGATCAATTTTTTAGGCAATTACACCGTTAGCGGTGAGGTATTCAACGATTTTGATCTCAGCAGTTATATTGGACTGTTACGCGCCTCTGTTTTGGCCAGTGGACTCATTTTTGAATTACCCATCATCATTTACTTCCTCACCAAAGTAGGAATCGTTACTCCAACATTTTTAAGGAAAAACCGAAAGTTTGCATTGGTGATTGTTTTGAGTTTATCGGCTATCATTACACCTCCCGATATTGTGAGTCAGATCATCGTAAGTATTCCCCTACTTATATTGTATGAAGTAAGTATCTTTATCTCAAAATTTACACACCGACGCATAGAAAAAGAAATGCAAAAATCCTCTTCAGCCCAATGATATTAAGTGCCGAGAATATTGAAAAGTCCTATAAAGGACGAAAAGTTGTTAAAGGAATTTCGATTTCAGTTGAGCAAGGAGAAATAGTAGGTTTATTAGGGCCCAATGGTGCCGGGAAAACAACTTCTTTTTACATGATTGTGGGCTTGATCAAACCCCAAGCCGGAAGGATTCTTTTGGATGATGTTGACATCACTTCCTTTCCTATGTACAAAAGGGCACAAAACGGAATCGGTTACTTGGCTCAGGAAGCCTCTGTTTTTCGAAAACTAAGTGTAGAAGACAACATATTGAGTGTTTTGCAACTCAGTGAACTTTCCAAAGCCCAACAAAAAGAAAAAATGGAAGCCTTGCTGGAAGAATTTGGTTTGACCCATATCCGAAAAAGTAGGGGTGACCTACTCTCAGGTGGAGAAAGAAGAAGAACAGAAATTGCAAGAGCACTGGCCACCGATCCTAAATTTGTACTCTTAGATGAACCCTTTGCAGGAGTAGATCCTGTAGCCGTGGAAGACATTCAAAAAATTGTTGCCCACCTTAAGGAAAAAAATATTGGTATTCTAATCACTGATCACAATGTCCAAGAAACCTTAGCCATTACCGATAAAACCTTTTTGATGTTCGAAGGTAGTATCCTAAAAGCAGGAACCCCCGAGGAGCTTGCTCAAGATGAGATGGTTCGAAAGGTTTACTTGGGCAAGAATTTTGAATTGAGGAAAAAAAAATTATTTCTCTAACAAACTAATTATACTTGGGAAGACCAGATAACTGCTCACACCTATCCCACATGCACATAGATATTAGAAGTATCGGTACTTCAAAAGATCTGGAAACAGTAAACAGTCTTCTGTGTAGTGCTTTCAGCATAGTACCCTCACACCCCATTGAAAAGACTTTTTTAACGAATCCAAACGCTCACTGTTTTGTTGCCGAATATCAAGGGGAAATTATTGGAACTGCCACCCTTCACTTGATTCAAAAAACAAATAGAATTATGGGTCTCATTGAGGACGTAGTAATTGCAAACAAATTTCAAGGAAAGGGAATTGGAAAAGCACTACTCGAAAAACTAATTACAACATCAAAAAAGAAAGGATGTTACAAAATAATTCTAAACAGTGATCAAAAAAACATAAGATTTTATGAGAAACAAGGATTCATTGCAAAAGAAATTCAAATGGTAATAAGACATTAATTATGTGTGGAATCGTATCTTACATAGGAGAGAGAAAAGCATTGCCAATTCTTCTGGAAGGGCTAAGCAGATTGGAATACAGAGGTTATGACAGTGCTGGAATTTTTATTTGTTCATCTCAGGAAAACCAACTCTTAAAAGTAGCAGGGAAGGTAAAAGCACTACAAAATGCTTTTGACATGCAACCCGACATTCAGGCTGAGATTGGAATCGGTCATACACGTTGGGCAACACATGGCCAACCCAATAAGATCAATGCACATCCCCATGTATCTAACAACGGCCAATTGGTAATGGTTCACAACGGTATTATTGAAAATTATGAAGTACTCAAATCAGTCCTAATGTCAAAGGGCTATACCTTCAAATCTGATACCGATACTGAGGTTTTGGTCAACCTTATTGAAGACTTTCAAAAGGAAAAAGAAATTCCACTAGAGGATGCTGTTCAAGCGGCACTTCGACAAGTTGTTGGCGCTTACGGAATCGTACTATTTGATCAAAAAGAGCCTGACACCTTAATTTCTGCTCGACTTGGAAGTCCCCTTGTAATCGGTGTGGGTGAGAATGAGTTTTTTGTTACCTCAGATGCAGCTCCATTTATTGAATACACCAAAGAGGCGGTGTACTTAAAGGAGTATGAACTGGCAATAATTCAAAAAAATCATCCCCTTAAAATACGCAATATCCAAAATGAATTAAGTGTTGATCCTTATATCGAAAAGCTACAATGGAGTCTAGAAAATATTCAAAAAGGGGGATACGATCATTTCATGTTAAAAGAAATTTATGAGCAACCCAACGCGTTACGCAATACCTTAAGGGGGCGAATAGATGCAAAAAACAGTGCTGTTCAAATCAATGGAGTAAGTGCTTTTGAAGATAAATTCTTAAGTGCTAAACGCATCATCATTGTAGGTTGTGGAACTTCATGGCATGCTGGTCTGGTCGGTGAATACTTGATTGAGCTTCTGGCAAGGCTCCCTGTTGAAGTTGAATATGCCTCAGAATTCCGTTATCGCAATCCAATAATTGATCAAAATGATATTGTGATACCCATATCCCAATCTGGAGAAACTGCCGATACTTTGGCAGCCATAAAGATTGCAAGGGAAAAAGGTGCCTTTATTTTTGGGATATCCAACGTTGTAGGAGCATCTATACCTAGAGAAACAGATTCTGGCATATACTCCCATGCTGGTCCAGAAGTAGGTGTTGCATCAACTAAATCCTTTACCACTCAAGTAGGGGTTCTCATGCTGCTTGCCATCAAGATTGCACAATTAAAGAATAGAATAAGTCCCTCCGAAAGTTTCGCACTGATTAGTGAGTTAGAAGAAATACCAAATCTTCTGCAAGATTTTCTGGAAAACAGTGCATCTATCAAACCTATTGCAGAGGCCTACCATGAGGTTTCAAATTGCTTGTATTTAGGAAGAGGATTAAACTTCCCAGTGGCACTAGAGGGGGCGTTAAAACTAAAGGAAATATCCTATATCCATGCGGAAGGTTATCCCGCTGCTGAGATGAAACATGGCCCCATTGCACTAATTGATGAAAACATGCCTGTAATTGTCATTGCAACCAAAAAAGGAAACTACGACAAAATTGTTTCCAACATTCAAGAAATAAAGTCCAGAAAAGGAAAAATTATTGCCATTGTAACTTCTGGTGACAGTTCCGTAAGGGAATTAGCAGATCATGTGATTGAAATTCCTGATTGTTCGAATTACTTTACTCCTTTGTTTGCAGTTATTCCTTTACAGCTTTTATCATATCACATTGCTGTTATTAGAGGTTGTCATGTGGATCAACCCAGAAATTTAGCTAAGTCAGTAACCGTTGAATAGTGTATCTGCGTGAATGTAAGGTCTTTAAAACTGAAGTTTGGGGTGGTGAAAGTGAAATAAGTCAATAGGATCTAGAAAAGTTTACGAAAACCAAAGACACCAAAAAAATCATAAAAGGGATTAAACTCCTATCTTGAGAAACTGTTGTTGATCAAATTTAACAACAGATAGATTAAGACCCCTAAACTAATTCCACCCAAGCCAAAACAATAAATTAACACTGGGGCAAATATGAGTAAAAGCATTCTTAATATGCTATCCAGTCTTCCTGTTTTCAGTGACTTAAAGGAAAAAAGATCAAATTGGGCATTCATCAAAAGGACAAAAATTAACGTCAAAAAGATCAATCCAGGATTGGAAATTAAGACCGGTTGTAAAAAAGAAAAGTCAGGATGCTTTACCAATAATGGAAGTGCACCAAAAAACATGGCCATAGCGGGAGTTGGCAAACCAATAAAATGATTTTTATCAGCACCCTCAATATTGAAACGAGCCAATCGAAAAGCAGCCCCCAAAGGGATTAAAAAACCGATGAATACCCACGGAATAAATTCTACAACAGCATTGAGCGGCCAACCTATGATAATTTCTACAGGCTTGTTACCCGCCATAACAAAAAGTTGTGCCAATATGATTCCTGGAGCAACACCACAAGTAACCAAATCGGCCATTGAGTCTAACTGAACACCCAATTCGCTTTCGACTTTTAGCAGACGAGCAAAAAGACCGTCCCAAACATCAAAAAAAACTCCCGCCAACAGGAAAAATAGAGCAGTTTCAAATTGGAATATGTAGGCGAAATAGATCGAAAAACAACCTGATAAAAGGTTTAATGAAGTGAAAAAATGCGGAACTGATTTTTTAATCATTAGTTTTGTATATCTAATTTGAAATTAAATTTGGGGCAAATTAAGACTTGATCCACTAAGAAAAAAATAAGCAGACAGAAATTCCATGATTTATTCCAAAAACCCCGTCCTGCTGTCTATTCTTTCAGGAGTGTTGCTCACCTTATCTTGGCCGGTTCAGGGTTTATCCTTCCTGATATTCTTTAGTTTAATCCCCCTGTTTTTTGTTGAAGATCAAATTACTAAAGGAAGTTCGAAACGAAAAAAAACACGTTTGTTCGCCCTGAGCTACTTGGGATTCTTCATATGGAATTTGGGAACGACTTGGTGGATCATCAACTCCTCTGTTTTTGGGATGGTATTTGCCATTGTTTGCAATACTTTATTTTACGCCATTATAATGATGCTATTTCATTGGTCAAAAAAAAGACTTCCACTCAGAACCGCCTATATTTTTTTGGTGAGCCTTTGGATCGCCTTTGAAAAATTTCACTTAGAATGGGACTTTTCTTGGCCATGGCTCAACTTGGGAAATGTTTTTTCAGAAGACATTCAATGGATACAGTGGTACGAATTTACCGGTTCTTTTGGAGGCAGCCTATGGGTTTTACTCATCAATATTGGATTGTTTGAAACTCTCAAAAATCACCCTATTAGTCTGAAAAACACCCTTTGGGTCAAAAAAACGAGTCCTTGGCTGATTGGAATAGCCCTCCCGATTGTAATTTCATTAATCCTTTTTCAACGAGAAAAAGAACATACCCCCACCACAGAGGTTTTACTCCTACAACCCAATATTGACCCCTACAATGAAAAATATGACAGAAAAAACGACTACTACTTTGATTTGATGGTCGATATGACTGCTGATCAAATTTCGGAGGAAACCCGCTACATTTTTACCCCCGAGACCTATTTTGGTGCCGGATTTGGTGCATCGCTCGAAGAATTCGAAACAACAGCTTTGCATCGTAAATTGGATTCACTACTCGAAAAAAATCCTAAAATACAGTTGGTTAGCGGAATCCAATCTTACAGTGTTTACAGAACAGACAGTCCTCCAACCCTTACCGCCAACTTTATTAGAAATGGCGTCTGGGTCGATTTTTACAACTCGGCCTTAAAAATGGAATACCAAGAAGAGCCAGAATTTTATCACAAATCTAAATTGGTGGTAGGAGTAGAAAATATGCCCTATAAAAGTTTTTTTAAGCCCTTATTGGGAGAGTTTTTACTCGATCTGGGAGGTACAGTGTCCAGCAGGGCTATACAAGATTATAGAAGTGTTTTTGAACACAAAAAAATCAAGCTTAAAACAGGTCCTGTCATTTGTTATGAATCCATTTATGGAGAGTTTGTTACGGAATATGTAAGAAAAGGGGCGCATTTTTTGGCCATTATCACCAACGATGCTTGGTGGGGAAATACGGCTGGACATAAACAATTGCTGAGTTATGCTCGACTTAGAGCCATAGAAAACAGAAGAAGTATTGTCAGAAGTGCCAATACTGGTATTTCAGCAGTCATCAATGCCAAAGGAGAAATAACCAATAAACTTCCCTATGACACCAAGGGCGTCTTGAAGGCTAAGTTTGCTCCGTCAAACAACATTACATTTTATACCCAATACGGAGATTACATTGCCCGCTGGTCTGGGTTTATTACAGTTTTGTTTTTTCTGATTGCACTCAGTGGCAGATTGAAGAAAAAAAACACCCAATAAAGGTTGGATTCATGTAATCGGTTAATTTTGTTTAAATGACAGGAATTATTGTTATTTCCGATTTACTGACAATGGTTAATTATTATTATTTTCGCTCTGTAAATCAATAATGAAGTAAGAGGTAAACAAATTTAATTTACTTCTCGCCAAAAAACCAATGAAAGGGATAGATATGAGCAGGTATAAAATTTACACTAAAAAAGGAGACGATGGAACCACAGGATTGTTATCTGGCAAACGAGTCAGTAAGCATCATGTTAGGATTAAAGCCTATGGTACTGTAGATGAACTCAATGCTTGGGTGGGCATGATCAGAAATTTCAAAATCGATGAAAACACTGAAAACACCCTCATTAAAATTCAAAATGAATTAATGACCGTAGCTTCTCAATTGGCAGATGATACTGCCTATGAAGTCTCCAAATTGGTTAATATACTTGAACCCATAGACGAACAAGCCGTTAAAAATCTGGAAGATCAAATCGATATGATCAATGATGAACTTCCTGAACTCAAAAACTTTGTTATTCCTGGGGGGCATGTCGTGGTTTCCTACGCACATTTGGCACGATGTACCTGTAGAAGAGCAGAAAGATTTGTCACCGAATTGAATGAAATTGAAAACGTCCCTCAAATCATTATTGCTTACATCAACCGACTTTCGGATTTCCTATTCATATTGTCAAGAAAATTAACAAAGGACTATCAGGTCAAAGAAATAAAATGGATCGCCCAAAAAAAATAGCAGACCTTCTTGCTTAATTCCATTAAAAATTTATTTTTGCAGAAATTTGTAGTATATGTATTGGACGTTAGAACTCGCTTCCTACCTTAGTGACGCCCCTTGGCCGGCGACTAAAGATGAATTAATTGATTTTTCGATTAGAACAGGAGCACCCCTAGAAGTAGTTGAAAACCTTCAATCTATGGAGGATGAAGGTGATGTATATGAATCTATTGAGGAAATATGGCCTGACTTTCCAACTGAAGAAGATTATCTTTGGAATGAAGATGAATACTAAAGACAAGAATCTAAAACTAAAAGTCTCAAAAGAGGCTTTTTTTTTGCTTAATTTTATTGAGATTTAAAACTAACGAATGAGTCTATTAAATTCCGTTTTAAAAGTTTTTGTTGGAGATAAAACCAAAAAGGATTTGGCTAAAATCTTGCCCTTGGTAGAACAAATCAATTCCCATTTTAATTCCTACAAAGACATCAGTAATGACGAACTGAGAGACAAAACTTTAACTTTCAAAAATAAAATCAACTCCGATTTAAAGGAGGTCAATGATCAAATTCAGAAGATCAAATCCAAAATTGAAAAAACTGAAGACATTGATCAAAAAGAAAATTTATATCAAGAGATTGATAATTTGACCACAGAAAGTGAGAAAATCATTGCCCAAACTCTTGAAACAATACTGCCTGAAGCCTTTGCTGTAGTGAAAGAAACAGCAAGAAGGTTCGTTGAAAATACTTCCCTTAGCGTAACCGCAAGCGAATTTGATCGTCAACTTTCACAACACAAAACCTATGTCAATCTGGAAGGAGATGATGCCGTCTGGTTCAACGCATGGGATGCAGCAGGAAAACCCATTGTATGGGACATGATACATTACGATGTACAATTGATTGGTGGTATCGTTTTGCATCAGGGTAAAATTGCCGAGATGCAAACTGGTGAAGGAAAAACATTGGTCGCAACCCTACCGGTCTATTTGAATGCCCTTACAGGAAAAGGAGTTCACTTGGTTACCGTTAACGATTACTTGGCCAAACGAGACAGTGCATGGATGGGCCCTCTGTTTGAATTTCACGGCATGAGTGTGGATTGTATTGATTATCACAAACCTAACAGCCCCGAAAGAAGAAAAGCTTATTTAGCAGACATTACCTATGGAACCAACAATGAGTTTGGTTTTGATTACCTGAGGGACAATATGGCGCATTCCAATGGCGATTTGGTTCAACCCAAACATCACTATGCCATTGTGGATGAGGTGGACTCTGTTTTGATTGACGATGCCAGAACACCTTTGATCATCTCAGGGCCAACCCCAGAAGGCGATCGACACGAGTTTGATTTACTCAAACCCAAAGTATCCGCATTGGTAGCACAGCAGCGATCATTCCTTAATGGAGTTTTGGCTGAGGCCAAAAATAAAATCAATGAGGGAGATACCAAAGAAGGTGGATTCCTTCTGCTAAGGGTTTTTAGAGGACTGCCCAAAAACAAAAGCCTCATCAAGTTTTTAAGTCAAGATGGGGTAAAGCAATTGCTCCAAAAGACAGAAAACTTCTACATGCAAGACAACAACAGGGAAATGCCCAAAGTTGACGCAGAGTTGTATTTTACCATTGACGAAAAAACCAATCAAGTGGAGTTAACCGATAAAGGGATTGAAACACTTTCATCGGAAAACGAAGACAAAAACTTTTTTGTCCTCCCCGATATTGGTGGTGAGATCGCCAAAATCGAGAATCAACAACTCGAAGTAAAAGAAGAAGCGGCTCTAAAAGAGCAACTCTTCCAAGATTTCAGTATAAAGGGTGAGCGTATCCATTCCATGAACCAACTTTTCAAAGCCTATACCCTTTTTGAAAAAGACGTTGAATATGTGGTGATGGAAAATAAAGTGATGATCGTCGATGAGCAAACAGGACGGATCATGGACGGCAGAAGATATTCCGATGGACTGCACCAAGCGATAGAGGCCAAAGAAAATGTGAAAATTGAAGCCGCTACTCAGACTTTTGCAACCATCACACTTCAGAACTATTTCAGGATGTATGAAAAATTGTCTGGAATGACTGGTACGGCCATCACCGAAGCTGGAGAATTTTGGGAAATCTACAAACTAGATGTCATCGAAATTCCTACCAACAGACCCATTGCCCGAAAGGATAGAGACGATTTAATTTACAAAACCAAACGGGAAAAATACAATGCCGTTATAGAGGAAGTGACCGCACTATCAAAAGCAGGAAGACCCGTTCTGATTGGAACTACCTCTGTAGAAATTTCTGAATTGTTAAGTAAAATGCTCAACATCAGAAAAGTACACCACAACGTGTTGAATGCCAAATTACACAAAAAAGAAGCTGATATTGTCGCAGAAGCGGGAAACCCCGGGATTGTAACCATCGCCACCAATATGGCGGGAAGAGGAACCGATATCAAACTATCCGATGCCGTAAAACAAGCCGGTGGTCTTGCGATTATCGGAACAGAACGGCACGATTCAAGACGGGTGGATCGTCAACTTAGAGGTCGATCTGGAAGACAGGGAGACCCGGGAAGCTCTCAATTTTACGTCTCTTTGGAAGACAATCTCATGCGACTTTTTGGTTCCGATCGAGTGGCCAAAGTCATGGACAGAATGGGCTTAGAGGAAGGAGAAGTGATTCAACATTCCATGATGACCAAATCCATTGAACGAGCACAAAAAAAGGTAGAAGAAAACAACTTTGGCATCAGAAAAAGACTGCTTGAATACGATGATGTGATGAATGCTCAGCGAGAAGTCATCTACAAAAGAAGAAAACACGCACTGAGTGGAGACAGAATCAAACTCGATATTGCCAATATTCTCTACGATACTTGCGAGGAAATCACTCTGAGCAATAAAGCCTCCAATGATTTCAAAAATTTTGAGTTTGAGATCATTAGCAATTTTTCCATTACTTCCCCCCTATCGGAAGAGGCTTTTCAGGAAACGCCTGAAAGCGATATCATCAATCAGTTGTATGATCAGCTAAGCGAACATTATAGCAATAAAATTACCGCCAATGCCGCATTGGCTTTTCCCGTAATTAAAGAAGTATATGAACGTCCAGGGAATACATTCGAAAGAATAGTAGTCCCTTTTACCGATGGGGTCAAAACATTGAAAGTGGTAACCGATCTCCAAAAAGCCTACGAATCAGAAGGCAAATATTTGGTTCAAGACTTTGAAAGGAACATCACCTTGGCTTTGATTGATGAGGCTTGGAAAACCCATTTACGGAAGATGGACGAACTCAAACAGTCTGTTCAACTGGCTGTACACGAGCAAAAAGACCCCTTGTTGATTTATAAATTCGAGGCCTTTGAACTTTTTAAGTCCATGATCAATAATTTGAACAAGGAAGTACTGTCTTTCCTGTTCAAAGGAGGACTTCCCAGTCAAAGTGATGCTCAAATTCAAGAAGCCAAAAGAAGATCCGCACCACCTAAAGGTTATAGAACCTCCAAGGATGAAGTACTCAATACAGATGAAATGGCTCAACAAAATCGCAATGTAGGGGCCGGAGCCGGAGGGGGACAAAGAAATGTGGTAGAAACCATCGTCAGAGAACGACCCAAAATCGGTAGAAATGAAAAGGTTGTCATCCGAAACGTCAGTACGGGCGAGACCAAAACCGTTAAATTCAAACAAGCCGAACCTCTCATCAACAAAGGAGAGTGGGTCATCAACAATTAATTTTATAAATTAGTACACACAATAATTGGGTGATGGAAATTTATGCTAAAGTTTTGTTGTGGGTGGTACCCTTCTTTATCATATTTATCGTTGTGGAGATTGCCTATGGTCATTATACCGGTAAGCAAACCCATAATTTTATGGACACCCTGTCTAGCCTAAGTTCTGGTATGACCAATATCCTTAAAGATATTTTGGGCCTGGTAGTGGTCATTATTTCCTACCCTTTTTTGCTTGAAAATCTTTCCTTCATCAAACTTGAAAACACTTGGTTATTGTACGTCATTGCGTTTGTTTGCATTGATTTTTCAAGTTATTGGATTCATCGATTGAATCATAAAATCAATTTTTTCTGGAACCAACATGTTATTCACCACAGCAGTGAGGAGTTCAACTTGGCTTGTGCCCTGAGACAAAGCATCTCGAATATATTGGGATATTCTGCATTATTCCTTATTCCAGCGGCTGTATTGGGTGTACCCCATGAGGTCATCACAGTCTTGGCACCGCTTCATTTGTTTGGTCAATTTTGGTATCACACCCAACACATCGGAAAATTGGGCATTCTTGAATATTTTCTTGTAACTCCCTCGCAACACCGGGTTCACCATGCGATTAACCCCATTTATATTGATAAAAACTTAGCTGCAATTTTTTGTGTTTGGGATCGTTGGTTTGGAACCTTTCAGGAGGAGTTGAAAGAGGAGCCTCCAATTTATGGTGTTCTAAAACCAGTGCGAACTTGGAACCCACTGATCATTAACTTTCAGCATCTATGGGGTATGATTCAAGATGCCTGGTACACCCGTTCTTGGAAAGAGAAACTCACACTGTGGTGGAAGCCCACTGGGTATCGACCTGATGATGTGGCATTGAAATTCCCCAGAACAAAAGTAAGCACTGAATCCCCCTTCGAAAAATACAATCCCGAAATGAGTTATTTCAAAAAAGCTTGGGCACTTTTCCAGTGGCTGTGCATCACTGTTTTGCTGCTCCTTTTGCTATCCAACTACGAATCCTTCACCTCCTCTCAGGCTCTACTAATGGGAGGATTGATCATGGTCAGTATCTTTGGTTTCACCTCATTAATGGACGATTATCAATGGTCTTATGCTTTTGAATTAGGAAGAAGCCTTCTGGGCTTGTTGTTTTTTTGCTTACCCTTTCAAAGTGACTTTTATTTGACTCATATTCCCGGTTTGTTCTACTTCGGAATCATCTACTTTTCTCTCAGTATCATAGGACTTCAATTGCTGGATCAAAAAAAGAAGCTCCCCCCTTTGAATGAAGGATAAAAAAAAAGTGTTGTTGTTGGGTCCTGCCCATCCTTTTAGAGGTGGCATTGCTGATACACAAAATTATTTGGCGCAAAACTTAAATGCACTTGGACATGAAGTGACGGTTTTTACCTTTACCACCCAATACCCAAAACTGCTATTCCCTGGCAAAACCCAATTCAGTGACGAAAAGGCTCCAGATCAACTCAATATCAAAAGAAAAATTCATAGTTTCAATCCTTTTAATTGGTCTAAAGTTGCGCAATCCATCAACCAGCTAAACCCTGATTATGTCATTTTTAGATATTGGACTCCTTTCTTGGCGCCCTGTTGGTACGGCATTGCGCGAAAAATCCATAAAACCATCAAAAAAATGGGTCTGGTTGACAATTGGATTCCTCACGAACCCAAGTTTTGGGACAAAACCCTGACACAACTTTTTTCAAGTCAAATGGATGGTTTTGCCAGCCTGTCGACTGCTGTGGGTGATCAAATTGTATCCGACAATCCTCAACTGCCAGTATGGAGGGGTTTCCATCCCATCACAGACCACCTTCCTCAAGCTATCCCCCAAGAAAAAGCACGAGAGGCATTGGGTTGGCCCCAAGACAAAAAAATTGTACTGTTTTTTGGTTTGATTAGAAAATATAAAGGTTTGAACTTGTTGATAGAAGCTTTTTCCAAAATACCATTGAATCGCTCAGATGTAATCTTGGCCATAGTGGGTGAGGCTTATGAACCCAAACAGAAATATACCGAACTCATCCGAAAACTCAATCTCAAAGAGCGTATCATTTGCGATTTCAACTATGCCAATAGCCAAAAAGCCAGCCAAGTTTTTTGTGCCGCAGATGTCGTTGCACAAACCTATACCTCTGCCACGCAAAGTGGTGTTACTCCTCTTGCCTACCATTTCAAAACTCCACTTTTGGTCTCCGACCTAGCGGGGCTACGAACCCCCATTTTGGAAGATCAAACCGGAATAGTCTCTGAAATCAAAGCCGAAAAAATTGCGGAGAATCTCAATAAAATTCTCTCTAACGATAAACTTTCACAATTTCAACCCTCCTTTCAAAAAGTTGGAGACAAATACAGTTGGAAATCATTTGGACTGTCTTTGATGAACTTTATGGGACAACTGTAGCATAAAATAGTGAGGTAAAATTTGTATTTTTAAAAAAAACTAAATGAGAAGCCTATTCCTATTGATCTCACTTGTGATGATCACTTCCTGTGATATAAAACCTGACACTTCTGACAGTAGTCCACCCAATATCGTTATTGTTTTTACAGACGATCAAGGCTATCAGGATTTGAGTAGTTTTGGGTCTCCCAATATCAGCACCCCACATTTGGATCAAATGGCTGAAAAGGGGTTAAAACTCACAAATTTTTATGCCGCACAGGCAGTGTGTTCCGCATCGAGAGCAGCTTTACTTACTGGTTGTTATCCCAATAGAATTGGAATTTCTGGAGCCTTATTTCCTAATCACAAAATAGGAATCAATGCACAAGAAACCACCTTGGCAGAAATGCTAAAAGCCAAAGGCTATAAAACTGGAATTTTTGGGAAATGGCATTTGGGACACCACCCAGAATTTTTACCCAACAACCACGGTTTTGACGAATTTAAAGGTATCCCCTACTCCAACGATATGTGGCCAGTTGATTATGATGGAAGGCAAGTACCCTCGGATCATCGATTGGCCAAGGCATATCCACAACTCCCTTTCTTCCAAAATTTTGAAGTGGTAAAAGAAATTAAAACCCTCGAAGATCAAGGACAGTTGACCACTGAACTAACTGAGGCTGCAGTAGATTTTATAGAGCGAAATAAAGAAAATCCCTTCTTTCTCTATGTACCTCACCCCATGCCTCATACACCCATTGCCGTCTCTGATAAATTCAAAGGGAAAAGTGAGCAGGGCCTTTATGGAGATGTCATTATGGAGATCGATTGGTCAGTAGGGCAAATCATGAAGAAACTAAAGGAACATCAACTCCACGAGAATACCTTATTTATTTTTACCAGCGATAACGGACCTTGGTTAAACTTCGGTAACCATGCGGGCAGTGCGCTCCCATTGAGGGAGGGCAAAGGTACCGCTTGGGAGGGTGGCCAAAGAGAGCCTTGTGTAATCTATTATCCCAATGGGATTGAAGGGGGAAGAATCATCGAAACTCCCATTATGGCTATCGACCTGTTGCCTACTATCGCAGAAATCACAGATGCAGAACTTCCTAAAAATAAAATTGACGGAAAAAGTGTTTTGAAAATACTGACAGGAGAAGATCATCAAAGTCCACAAGAAGCTTATTTCTTTTATTACAAACAAAATGAATTGCACGGAGTAAGATATAAAGACTGGAAGCTCTATTTCCCTCATTCATACAGAACCCTAAATGGCAGAGAAGCGGGAAAAGATGGATACCCCGTGAAATATGAAATGAATACAGTTGAAAATATTGAGCTATACGACCTTAAAAATGATATTAGTGAAACCAATGACGTCGCTGCCCAGTATCCAGTGGTGGTCGAAAAAATTAAAGTTCTAGCGAACGAAATGCGATCAAAGTTGGGGGATAAACTCTATGACATTGATGGAACTGAAAATCGACCTGCCGGAAGAATAAATTGATCATTAAAAGATGAAAATCATGTATCTACTACTAAGTTTTATACTCATCAACACTTGTCAAATTGGAACTCATGAACCCAAAGATCGTTCGACGGCGGTTTGGAGTCCCTCAGAACACTATCAAAACAAATCCAAAGCCTACTTTGCTTCTGGATGCTTTTGGTGTGTGGAGGCCGTTTACGAAAGCCTGGAAGGAGTCGAAGAGGCTTTTTCTGGCTATGCAGGAGGGAAAACCAAAAATCCCACCTACTACCAAGTAATCACTGGAAAAACTGGTCATGCGGAGACAGTAGAGGTTGTCTATGACTCCAAAGTCATTGATTTTGCCACCTTAGTGGAAGTTTTTTTTGATTCTCACGACCCCACCCTTCTCAATCAACAAGGCCCTGATCGAGGGACACAATATCGCTCTGTAGCTTTTTATCAAAACGAATCGGAAAAGAAAATCATTGAGGATCATATCTCTAAACTGACCAAAGAAAGGGTCTATCCAAATAAAATCGTTACGGAAGTCAAACCGCTATCGAAGTTTTATTATGCTGAGAACTACCATCAAGACTATGAGAAAAACAACCCCAATGACCTCTACATATTGAATGTTTCTAAGCCCAGATTGAATAAATTCAAAGCCATATCGCCTGAATTGCTCAAAAAGGAACAGCATTGATTTATGTCAAAAATACCCCATTAAACTTTCGCCAGATGCGGAAAAATAACAAGCCCGCCAAAGCACCAAAAGTCATACCCGAAACAACATCCAAGGGATAATGAACTCCTATATAAATTCTACTGTAGGCCACTAGGAAAGCAACAAACAACAATACAAAAGGTAGTTTACGGTATTTGACCCCAAAAATACAAGAGAAAAAAACCGCCAAGGCAAAAGAATTGGAGGCATGGCCCGAGAAGTATCCATACAAACCCCCGCAGGAAGATTTAACCAACCTTAGCATTTCCATGATTTCAGGTTCGTGACAAGGACGTAACCGCTGGAAACCATCCTTGAAAAGATTGGTTCCCTGATCCGTGACCAAGATCAGAAGGGCAACGGATAAGAGGAGCACTAAAAAAGATTTCAGACTTGTCTGCTTAAGATATACAAGAGCCAAAAATAAATACAGACTAATATTGGTCGCCTTGTGGGTCATCAACATCCAAAAACCATCAAAAGTTTTGGATCCCATTTGATTGAGAAAAAGAAATACTTGCTGATCTAGGGCAATAAGCTCCTCCACGGGTTAATCTAAATTTTCCATTTCCTTATCATAGAAATCTAGTGCCTGCTCAATGAGTTGAGCGGTCTGGGATTCCAACTCCTCCCTGTCTTCCTTTTCAAACTCCTCCATCCAGTGAACTTCGTCATTGGCAACATTAAGAAAAAAACGGGGATACTCCGTATGCGCAATAAAAATTGCTTCTTCTAAGGCTGAACTGTCTGCAATCAAAAACTTTGGTAAATCCATCTTAAATATCGGTTTAGGAATCTAATTTTTGGGAAAGATACTGAAATCTGAGAAGCAACAACAGTGCTGAAAGTGTTAATCCTGTCAAAAGGCCCATCCAAATTCCGGAAGCCCCCCACTCGGTTTTTAGTCCCAAATAGTAAGAAACGGGAAAACCTATGGCTCCATAAGATATAAAGATCAGAAAGGCGGGAATAATCACATCTTGAATTCCCCTCAAGGCCCCCAAAACGACCGCTTGGAGTCCATCGGCGATTTGAAAAAAAGCAGCGATTAGGATTAAATCCGAGGCAATTTCAACCACCGTAAAAACATCGGAAGATATCTCTGGTGGATTGCCATCCAGATACAACCAAGGGAGTAAGTCATGGGTAACAACAAAGAACAAACAAAAAAGAGAACTCATCAGAAAAACGAGAAAAAAGGTAGATATCGCTACCCTTCTCAGGGAAATAAAATCTTGACGTCCCTTTTCGTTTCCTACCCGTATCATTGCGGTTACCCCCAAACCTAGAGCTACCATATAAGTCATGGAAGTCAAATTGAGTGCAATCTGATTGGCCGCTTGGGGATTTTTTCCCAACATTCCCGACATCCAAATGGCAGAGGTAAAAAAAGTAACCTCAAAGAACATTTGCAATGCGGAAGGAAAACCCAAAGAAATAATCTTTTTAAAAAGTGTCTTTTGGAGTTTTACTCTTAACAGTTTGCGGTTGTATCTTTTAAAACTTTTCTGATTTTTGACGTTGATGGCCATAAACAAGACCATTGTCCATCGGGAGAACAAGGTTCCCAGTGCTGCCCCTTCGACGCCCAACTCGGGAAAACCGTAAAGACCAAAAATCAAAAGGTAATTCAATAATACGTTAATCAGATTACCCATCAGCGTTGCATACATGGCCAAGCGGGTCTGAAACAAGCCCTCGGCAAATTGCCGAAGTCCTTGAAAACCAACCAAGGGCACCAACGAGAGGGCCACCCAAAAAAGGTAGGGTTTGGCCAAAGCAACCACTTCCTGAGGTTGCCCCATTTGTGACAACAGCGGTTGAGCCCACAGCACCAGCAGGGCCAATACCAAACCCAATCCAAAACAAAGGATCAGACCGTGAACAAAAACATACCTGACTTTGTTGTGATTTTTTGCACCAAAAGACTCCGCAATCATAGGAGTAATGGCGGTTGAGAATCCTATTCCTAGCGACATGGCTACAAAAACAAAACTGTTGCCCAAAGAAACGGCCGCCAATTCTGCCGTTCCCAACTGACCCACCATGATATTGTCGATCAATTGTACTACGGTGTGCCCCAACATACCCACTATGACGGGATAGGCCAATCGAAGATTGGTGCCAAACTCTTTGGTGTAAGTTCTGAGTTTCATGGAATATTAGCAAAAATAAAGAATCTTATTCAAGACCCAACTGATCTGTAAGATACACCAAAGCAGCCATGGTCGCAGCTCCCATTTCCAATTCTCGCTTATTGATTTGATCAAATGTATCCATCTCGGAGTGATGATGGATGAAATACCTCTGGGAATCGGTTTTCAAACCTGCCAAAACCAATGCACTTCCTTTGAGCAAGTTCACATCTGCGCCGCTTCCGCTTCCTTCAAATAAATGGATATAATAGGGATCAAAATAGGGTTTCCAAGACAAAATTCTTTTTAAATACTTTTCTTTGGTATCAAAGTTAAATCCCCTGGGGCTAAAACCTCCAGTATCGGACTCTAATGCCAACAGGTGTTGTTCTTTGCTCTTTTTTACATTTTTACTGTAAGCCTTTGCTCCCTTCAATCCATTTTCCTCATTGGCAAACAACACCACTCTAATGGTGTTTTTGGGTCGAAATCCTTTTTGGCTCATCAATCTCATCACCTCCATAGACTGAACCACCCCTGCCCCATCATCGTGAGCTCCATCTCCCAAATCCCAAGAATCCAAATGGGCACCCACTAATATAATTTTCTCTGGAGATACTTCCCCATTGATTTGAGCAATGACATTATGAGATTTAACCTCTGGATAATTCTTGCAGTTTTGCTTGATAAAAAACCGTAGTTTGGGGTTTAGGGCAATCATAGAGCTAAGTAACTCAGCATCGTTGGTGCTGATGGCAGCAGCGGGAATTCTTTTATTGATGGGCAAATCGCCATAACTCATCACTCCAGTATGCGGATAGTCATCCAATCGAAAATTCAAAGAACGAACAATCACCGCCAGAGCTCCGTATTTGGCGGCTTCTGCAGCTCCATTGTATCGCTGATCTACGGCACCCCCATAGGCTTTAAAAGTGTTGATCAAATCTGCCTGCATAGGACGATTAAAAAAAACAATTTTACCTTTTATTTTGTCTTTACCCAATTTGGCCAATTCATCAATCTGATTGACTTCTATCACATTGGCACGAATTCCAACAGAGGGGGTCGCAATAGAACCTCCCAAAGCACATATGTTCACATTGATGGTGTTGCCTGGACTGGATTCTATATTGGCATATTCAAAAGTACCCCTAACCCATTTGGGAACCATAACCGTTTGCAACCAAACAGAATCCAATGGTAATGTATCGAGTTCCTCTTTGGCCCACTTAATGGCTCTCTCAGCATTCAAAGATCCCGACAAGCGTCCCCCTATTTGATTGGTGAGATGATTCAACCAATCGTAACTTTTTCCTTGGGTCAGTGCTTGGCGATAGATTTCTTTGATTTGACTGTTCACTTCTTCTTCCTTTTGAGCGTTTAAAGAAAGACCAACGAACAGCAGTATTAGGCATAATTTTTTCATCATCAACTAAAGTTTGGGTTTAGCAGCAAATTGTTGAATATCCTCTTCGGTAACCGGATTCGACCCCAAAATCATCAACCTCTCAATAACATTTTTTAACTCGCGTATGTTACCGGTCCAAGGATAATCCATCAACTGATTGATGGCAGCTTTGGAAAAGGTTTTGGGATCTAGACCCTGATCGGCTACAAGGTTTTCGGTAAAGTAATCCACCAGCAATGGAATGTCTTTTTTTCTTTCTTTAAGAGAAGGAACTTTTATAAGGATAACTGCTAAGCGGTGATAGAGGTCTTCCCGAAATTTTCCTTGCTCTATTTCTTTGTTCAAATTTTTGTTAGTAGCAGCAATAACACGAACATCAACTTTTATGTCTTTCTCACCCCCTACTCTCTGGATTTTGTTTTCTTGAAGTGCTCTCAACACCTTGGCTTGAGCAGCAAGACTCATGTCTGCAACTTCATCCAAAAACAGTGTACCCCCATTGGCGATTTCAAACTTACCCGGACGATCTTTGATGGCCGAAGTAAAAGCCCCTTTGATATGACCAAAAAGTTCACTTTCAATCAACTCGGCAGGAATGGCAGCACAATTCACTTCCACAAAAGGAGACCCCGATCGATTACTTTTTTGATGTAAATGATGAGCCACCAGCTCTTTACCAGTTCCGTTTTCTCCCGTAATCAATACCCTTGCCTCTGTAGGAGCTACCTTTTCGATTAGATGGTGAATCTCATTGATCTGGGGGGATTCACCGACCATCTCATACTTTTTGGCAATGCGTTTTTTGAGATTTTTATTCTCTAAAACCAAATTCTTGATTTGCAATGCATTTCTGACCGCAGTCAGTAATCGATTCAAATCTGGTGGTTTGGAAATAAAATCATAGGCTCCAGATTTCATGGCCTCAACTGCAGTAGAAACATTCCCGTGACCAGTCAACATGATAAAAGGGACATTGAGGCCATTTTCTCTTGCTTTTTGTAATACCTCCACACCGTCCATTTTTGGCATTTTGATGTCACACAATACCAAATCAAAATCTTCTTTTAAAAGGGTGGTTAGCCCCAATTTTCCATCTTCACATTGAGTGATCATATAGTCCTTATTTTCTTCTTCTAAAATGCGGATCAATACCCTTCTGATGGGTTCTTCGTCCTCAATCAATAAGATTTTCTTCATTAGTTTTTGGAATATCATTCTTAAAAGTAACGACTCTTTGAGGGAATGGAATCTCAATATTAAGTACTTTCAGTCGTTCGAAAATTTTAAACCTAAGGTCGCTTTTCACAATATTGGCCTCGAAGCTTTTGTTCATCGAAAAGAAAAGCTGAAACATCAATGCACTGTCCCCAAAATCTTCGAAAAGCAAAAAAGGCGCTGGATTCTTTAACACCTTCGGATGGCTATTGGTGATCTCAATGATTGCCTCCTTGAGCAAATTGACATCTGTTTTGTAAGCGACACCAAATTGTATGGTCTCTTTAGTTAACACTCCATTTTCAGTCCAATTGTAAAGTATGGACGTTAAAAATTTGTGATTCGGTATGATCAATACTTTATTATCTCTGGTAACTGCCCTAGTAGTTCTGAGCGTGATATTTTCTACCCGCCCTACTTGACCATCAACTTGTATGACATCTCCTACATGTACGGTTTTATCGGCTAGAATAGAAACCCCAGAAAAAACATCTTGAATCAAGGTTTGCAGGGCCAATCCAATCCCCACCAAAAGAGCTGCAGATGCAGCAAAAATTGCACTTACTTTTACCCCAACATTGTCTAAAGTGATCAGTATAACGATCAAATATATTAGGTAATTGAAAAAGGTTAAAATCCCCTTAAACTTTAGTTTGGTGTCATTATTAAGGGTTCTAAATACAACACGTCGGAATAGCTTCAGAAAAAGGTAGGTAAGAAAAAAAACGAGAAGAATGATCAAAATTGATTTGGGGGTCAAAACGATATCGCTACCAATTCTAATCTGATAATTAAAAAAATCTACCAATTTTTGCATGACTTATATTCCATACGAAGATAATACAAAAACAAAACCCACCCTTATTTCTAAGGATGGGAAAAAAATTGCTATGAAAAAGAAATAACACTAAAGAATTAGTGTTATTCAAATATATATATTTTTTCTCAGATTGGAGATTTATGCAAACATGTCCTTTACCTTTTCAAAAAATGATTTGTCAGACTTGTCTGGATTGGGGATGAAATTTTCGTCCTCTAACATTTTTTGAAAAAATTGCTTTTGTTCCTTACTGAGTGTTTTGGGGGTCCAAACATTGACATGAACCAAAAGGTCACCCTTTCCATATCCATTTAGATCGGGTATTCCTTTACCCCTCAACCTGAGGGTTTTTCCAGATTGTATTCCAGATTCGAGTTTGATTCTGACTTTTCCTTCTAGCAAATTAATTTCTTTGGACACACCCAAAGCGGCTTCGGATACGCTGATGTATAGGTCAAAATGTAAGTGGTTTCCTTCACGAACAAAATGGTCGTCAGATTTTTCTTCGATCAAAACCAACAGATCTCCCGATATACCATTACCCGCTGCCTCGTTACCTTTTCCAGTCACCTTCAATTGCATCCCTTCTTCCACTCCCGCAGGTATTTTGATGGACACCGTTTCCTCCTGCTCAACCAAACCGTTGGCATCGCTTCCCGATGGTCGATTGGATAATGTTTGCCCACTACCATTACATTTGGGACAAGTAGAAGCACTCTGCATCCTCCCCAAAATGGTATTGGTGACCCGCATTACCTGACCTCTTCCTTTACAAGTTCCACAACTGGTATAGCTGACTCCTGCGGCTTGAACTTTTCTTCTGACTTTAATTTTCTTTTCCACGCCATTGGCCACCTCCTTCAAACTGAGTTGAACTCTGATTCTGAGATTGCCTCCTTTTCCTCTGGCCTGTGATTGACCAAATCCACCAAAACCTCCTCCTCCGAAAGCGCTTCCAAAAATATCTCCAAATTGACTGAAAATATCATCCATATTCATACTTCCACCTGCGCCTCCAAAGCCGCCAGACTCAAAAGCTGAATGACCAAACTGATCGTACTGGGATTTTTTCTGAGGATCACTTAACACCTCGTATGCCTCGGCTGCTTTTTTGAAATTGGCCTCTGCTTGCTTATCTCCTGGGTTTTTATCGGGGTGAAATTCTATGGCTTTTTTGCGGTAAGCCTTTTTAATTTCATTGGCCGATGCGCCCTTCGATACGCCCAATATTTCGTAAAAATCTTCTTTCATGTGATTTATTGTCCTACGACCACCTTGGGGAACCTGATGATCTTATCTCCCAATTGATATCCTTTTTCAGTGATGTCGATTATTTTTCCCTTTTGGGCATCATCCTGAGCTGGAATAAGGGTGATGGCCTCGTGTATTTCAGCGTCAAATGTATCGCCTATTTTGGTTTCAGTAACATTCAAACCATTGCTTTTTAATACATCTGCCAATTTATTGTTAATCAGCACAAATCCTTCAATAGGCTTTCTGTCCTCCTCAAGAGTTTGATTAATGGCTCGTTCGAAATCGTCCAAAATGGGCAAAATGGCACTGATCACCTCTTGACCCGCAGTTTTGAAAAGTTCTATACGCTCTTTGGCAGTTCTTTTCTTAAAATTTTCAAACTCCGCAAACAACCTAAGATATTTGTCTTTCTCTTGGTTTAGACTTTCATTCAATTCCTCCAGCTGCTTTGAAATGTCTGATTTACTGCTTTTTTTTTCAGCAGTAGATTTCTTTGCTTTTGCCTTGGGTTTTGATGTTTTATCTGCCATTTTTTTTATTTATTTACTAATCTTCAAAATTATTGCCAACTCATCTTTTTTGTCAAAATGTCATTCTTTTTTTACATAAACGTTCTTTAGTGCCTGTGGCAAAAAGGGGAAATGAAATTCAAATCCCTTTGAAAGAATCAATTCGGCACTGACTTTTTGACTTCCCAAAATTAAAATGGAACGTTCACCCATGACTATTTTCATCAAAAAAGCGGGAATATTGGGCAAAAAAACAGGACGACTCAAGGCCTTTCCTATCGCTTTTATCATATCTCTTTGTGAAACAGGATTGGGGGCAACAGCATTATACGTTCCCTCCCAGTCTTCATCAACAGCCATAAAGAACAAACGAGACAGATCATCAATATGAATCCAACTTTGCCACTGTTTTCCAGAAGCAAAAGCCGTTCCCGAAAAAAGTTGTACCGGCAAGGTCAATTGAGATAGCAAGCCTCCTTCCTTGGCCAAAACCAAACCGATTCTCAACACTGACAAATATTGGGTGTGATCGGATAAAGCCTTTGATTCTCTCTCCCATGCAGAGGTGACTTCTTGCAAAAAATTTGACTTTTTCAAAGGACTGTTTTCCTCGTAAACCTCATCCAAACTGTTGGGATAAATCCCAATAGCTGAAGCACACACGATGTTATTCATTTTAATTTTTTGTCGATCTAGAGCCTTTTTCAACAATCGGGATCCATTCACCCTACTTTCCAAAATTTCTTTTTTGTTTTTGGTCGTCCACCGTTTGGAAATACTTGCGCCAGCCAAATGAATCAATGTATCGACACCTTCAAAACAGCCATCATCAATTTCGTCCTTTTGAGGGTTCCAATAAAAACCTTTGAGGGCACCCGAATCAATCAATTTGTCCTTGCGAGTACTTAAAAAATGAACCTCAATATTGCGTTCTTTGGCAATGTCAATGATCTTTTTCCCAATTAGTCCCGTTGCACCGGTAACCAATAATTTCATGTGTTTATTTTTAATATTTATGGTATCACATGTAAACTTTGATGATTAAAATAATCATGTCGGTTTCATTTGTAATAATTGTCAAAAATAAACTAAACCTACTTTATGGCTCTCAACATTTCTCGTTTTCCGGGTGGGCCTTCCAGACGCTCGACCGAAAAACCTATTTTCTCCAAGCATCTTCTTACAGATCCCTTGGCGCAATAACTGACCCAAACTCCTCCGGGCTGGAGTAGATCATAACATTTCTGAAGGGCTTTCTCCTGCCACATCTCCGATTGGGCGTGATAACCAAAAGCATCGTAAAACAAAATATCAAAACTTTGATCTAACGCTACACTGAAGAAATCTTGCTCTAATTTTTTAAATACAAAATCTGATTGAGAAAGGTTTTGTCCCCAATCCACCTCGTGCAATTGGTCAAAAAAATGGTGATGCTCTGGAGACGGAAGTGCATCTTTCATTCCAAGGGATTGAACTTCGTCAATGGATAAAGGATACTTTTCTACTGAAACATACTCGCATAAAACCTTACGATCTAAAGCAAAGACATAACTGAGGTAGGCATTCAGTCCTGTTCCGAGCCCCATCTCAAAAACCCTAGGTGCCCTTTGATTGTTTAGATCTAACCAGTAAGCAAAACCTTTTTTTATATAGACATAATCCGACTCTGTGATGGCACCGTGTTTGGAATGATAGGTCTCATTTAATTGGTCTATATACAAGGAGGGAGATCCGTCTCCTGTTTTAATTATTTTTTTTGGCATGGATAAAATCCCATTAGATTCATTGAACATTTCTTTTGCTTACCATAATAATAGTTTTTTAATTCAAATAAAACATAGGAAATTGATGATTTAGTGTTTAAAAAACCAAATCAATAGAAATTATTAAAAGTAAAAAAAGTAATTTTGTCAATACTTTTTAGAAAAAAATGAAAATAGAGAGAACTTCGGCTTCTAATTTGGCCCATGTGGATTTTGAAAACTTGACTTTTGGGTCTGTTTTTACAGACCATATGTTTGTATGTAAATACAAAAATGAAAAATGGCAAACGCCAGAAGTGATTCCCTATCAACCTCTTTCTTTTGAGCCATCCATGAGTGTACTTCATTATGGACAAGCGGTTTTTGAAGGCATGAAAGCCTACAAAGACAATGAGGATAAGGTCTGGCTTTTTAGACCAGATCAAAATTTTAAGCGCATCAATCGTTCTTCTGAGCGACTTCAGATTCCTGTATTTCCTGAAAAGTATTTTTTTGAAGGCTTAAAAACATTGGTGAATTTGGATAAAGATTGGATCAAACCAGGTATTGGAAATTCACTCTATGTTCGTCCTTTTGTTTTTTCAAGTCAGGCCTGTGTGCAAGCTTCCCCATCCAAGGAATACACTTTTATCATCATTTGCTGTCCTGTGAAATCTTATTATGGTGGAGAAGTGAACGTTTTGATTGCCGAGGAGTTTAGTCGAGCCGCAGACGGAGGGATTGGCTATACCAAAGCGGCAGGAAACTATGGCGCTCAATTCTACCCTACTTCCTTGGCTCAAAAGCAAGGATACCAACAGATCGTATGGACGGATGCCAAATCTCACGAGTTTTTGGAAGAAGCGGGAACCATGAATATTTTTTTTAGAATTGGTGACAAACTGCTCACTGCCCCTACCAACGATCGTATCCTAGACGGAGTGACCCGAAAAAGTGTCATACAAATCGCAAGGGATTCCGGAATTGAAGTAGAAGTTCGTCCCATAAGAGTAGATGAAATCGTAAAAGCCTCTGAAAACAATTCGCTCAAAGAAATGTTTGGAAGTGGAACAGCGGTTGTGATCAATCCCATCAAGAGTTTTGGTTTCAAAGGCGTCAATTACAAACTTCCTGAATTGGAGAATCCTTTTGCTACGCAACTCAAGGACAAAATCATGTCTATACAATACAACCTGTCCGAAGATCCCTATGGATGGCGGGTAGCCGTGAACTAATCTTTCCCTAATATTGAAGCAATATTGGGTTTGAAGTAATTTGGCCCTTTAAGAACCTTACCGTCTTCCCTGTAAATGGGTTTACCATCAGCCCCCAACTTACTCATATTACTTCTTTGAATTTCGTTGAAGACCTCAGTAATCTTGTGCTGCATTCCATGAGAGAGTATGGTTCCACACAATATATAGAGCATATCTCCCAAAGCATCGGCAACTTCAACAAGATCATTGTTTTGTGCTGCTTCCAGATATTCATCGTTTTCCTCCTTCATAAGATTATGTCTTAGAAGCACCGTTTGTTGAGGAATACTCACTATTGGTGAGTCGGCCGAATCTATTCCAAAGGCATTGTGGAATTCAGCTACTGCATTTAATTCATTTTTTATCATTTGTATATTTTAACAGAAATTAAAAGAGGTCAATGTTTTTTTCTAATTTAGGCAAAAATTAAAAATGTTCAGTCAAGGACAACTTTTGTTTGCTTTATTTTTTGTTATTGCTTTTGTGGCATTGATGATCTTCTCCTATGGAAAAGATTCCAAAAATCATAAAGTACATTATAAAGGAAGCATCAAAATATTCTTTGCATTCGTCCTGACCATTGGAATTCTTTTCCTGATTAAATTTTTTACCCAGAATCCCTAAATAAAACATGAAACAACTTTTGATTGTTTTTATAGGAGGAGGATTGGGAACAGTTATGCGTTTTCTTATTGGTAAAATTTTACCCTATTCTGGCAAAGGGTTTCCTTGGAATACCTTTTGTGCCAATTTGCTAGGTTGCTTATTAATAGGACTGCTGACGGGCTATTTTTTGCGAAACAGCTCTGAAAATGAATCTTCACTAATACTTTTTGCCACCATAGGCTTTTGTGGTGGATTTACGACCTTTTCATCTTTTGCCAATGAAAACTTATCCTTTATCCGTTCAGGAGACTATACTATGTTGTTGGCTTACAGCTTATTGAGTTTGACATCTGGAATTCTTATGGTTTATATGGGAATTTTGATCGATAAGCATCTTCACTGATTTTTTGAGTATTTCTTAAAATTTACTTAATAAATTATTATACCCCTATCATTTTAGGGGGTCTATTGTTCAAAATAACAAAAATTAGTTTTTGACCCCTATATTTTTTATGGTCATTATCATATTGACATACTTTTGGGTCAAATTATAATAAACAACTATGTTAAATCTTTCACTAATTAATTCGACAACAGCAGTTGAGGTCAACGATGACTTCACCATGCTATGGATCCTTTTATCAGGGATCTTGGTATTTTTCATGCAGGCAGGATTCACTTTAGTAGAATCTGGTTTTACTCGTTCCAAGAACGCAGTGAACATCTCCATGAAAAATATTTTAGACATTTCTGTAGGAACACTTTCTTACTGGGCCATTGGATATGGCTTGATGTACGGCGCATCCAATGGATGGATCGCTACTTCAGACATTTTCTTCAACCCAGGAGATGGACCACACGATGTATTTTTCCAGACGGTTTTCTGTGCTACTGCAGCAACGATTGTCTCTGGAGCAATCGCAGGTAGGACAAAGTACACTACCTATGTATTTTTTACCATTTTCCTAACAGCATTGGTTTATCCCATTTCTGGCGGATGGCAATGGAACGGCGACGGATGGTTGGCCAACTTGGGCTTTATCGACTTTGCTGGATCTTCTATTGTTCACTCTGTTGGTGGTTGGGCAGCTCTTGTAGGTGCTTGGATGGTGGGCCCAAGATTGGGTAAATACGTGGATGGTAAATCCAACGTAATCCCAGGACACAACCTATTGTTGGGTGCTCTTGGTGTATTCATCCTATGGTTAGGATGGTTTGGTTTTAACGGTGGTTCTCAATTGGCTTGGGGAGGAGATGATTCAGTAGCTGCTTCAGCTGTTGTAATGATCACCAATATTGCTGCCGCTGCTGGTGCAGTAGGTGCAATGGCCATCACATGGATCAAAGACGGAAAACCCAATTTGGGAATGACATTAAATGGAGCGATTGCAGGATTGGTTGCCATAACAGCAGGCTGTGGAAATATGACTTTTGGTGGAGGATTTCTTGCTGGATTAATTGGTGGTATCATCGTTGTATTCTCAATCGGATTCATCGACAAAGTACTTAAAATTGACGATGCTGTCGGTGCAGCTTCTGCACACGGAGTTGTGGGCGCATGGGGTACATTGGTTATCGGATTGTGGGGGGTTGATGGCGACACTGCCATTGGTCTTCTAAATGGTGGCGGGGCCAGTCAATTAGGGATTCAAGCCATAGGTGTTCTTGCCTACGGAGCTTGGGCCACTCTAGCTGCATTGATCGGATTCGGTATCCTGAAAAAAACGATCGGACTACGCGTTAGCGAAGAAGTCGAAATTAAAGGTTTGGATGAAGCTGAACACGGAATCGGAGGATTCGAAGGCGGTGGATTTGAAGCTTGGGCCAAAGAAAACACTAAATAACATTATTTACTCTAACATAAACACTAATTACTTAAACACTATTATTATGACTTTTATTAAAAAAACTTTTTTAACAACTTTAGCCTTAATGACTGGCTTTGTCGCCATCGCTCAGGAGGAAGAGGCTGCTCCGGAACCCACTTTTGGAGTAAGCGGATCGATTGATACCTATTATAGAAGCAGCGAATATGCTCCTGGAACTTCATTTGCAAACCTCCCTGGATTTGCCCTTGGTATGGCCAATATTATCATGTCATATGAAGGAGAAAAATCAGGCTTCGTCGCCGATCTCGTTTTTGGCCCCAGAGGAGCAGATGCTGTCTTTGGATCACCTCAAATTGCTGATGCTGACGGTGATGGAGACGTTGACGGTTTCTATGGTAGCTCGAATATCGTAAACCAGTTGTATGCTTATTACAACGTCAGTGATTCATTCACTTTGACCATGGGTAACTTTAACACCTTCTTAGGTTATGAAGTTATTTCACCTGTAGCTAATTTCAACTACACAACTTCATACATGTTCTCTTACGGACCTTTTTCTCACACAGGGATCAAAGCAGATATTGCTGCTGGAGAAAATACCTCTATAATGGTTGCTGTTCTCAACACTACTGATGCTACTGAATTTCAGCCAATTGATGACGATTACATGTTTGGAGCTCAGCTTGGAATTTTTGGTCAATACATCAATTACTTGGGCGGGGGTACTGCTGGAGTCAGTCAAATTGACTTTACCGGTGGTTTCAACCTTGGCGATAGCTTTTTCTTAGGAATAAACGCAACAAGCTACAGTGATGATAATGACGTCGAATTCTCTGGGGTAGCATTATACCCACAGTACACATTCTCCGATTCTTTCGCTCTTGGGGCTCGATTCGAAGCCTTTTCTGAAGATGGATTAGGTGCTATTGGAGATATTTCTGGAGACGGAGACAACACTTCCATCACCATTACTGGTAGTTACACTTCAGGAAACTTTATTTTCAAACCTGAAATCAGAATTGACTCTGCATCAGATAAGTTTTACACCGATGCTGACGGAGCCACTGATAGCTTGACTGCCTTTTTGGTCGCTGCCATCTACTCATTTTAATCACCGATTTTGTATCATAATAAATTGTACAAAAATCAATAAACTACATACCCCCTCGTTGATAAATCCACGGGGGGGATTAGTTACATAAACCCATAAAGATCTTTTTGAGATCATCAAAAGATCGATAACTATAAAACAATAGAAATGGACACAGAAAACATCCAAATCTAACTCTAACAAAAAGAAATCTTAAAAGCGTTTTCAAAAACAAATATTTTAATAATCCAAAACATGAAAAAAATCGAAGCAATCATCAGAAAATCAAAATTTGATGAGGTCAAAGAAGCCCTTCACGGTGTTGAAGTAAACTTCTTCAGCTACTGGGACGTAACTGGAGTAGGCAACGAAAAAGAAGGTCACGTATATCGTGGAATTTCCTACAGTACTTCAGAAATTCAAAGAAGATACTTATCTATAGTAGTCTCCGAACCTTTTGTAGAAAAAACAATCAAAGCCATTCTGGACACTGCCGCAACAGACAAGGTGGGAGACGGTAAAATATTTGTTTTACCCGTTGAAGAAGCCTTCAGAATTAGAACCGGAGAAAAAGGAAACGACTCATTAAACTAACAAATAATTATGGAAACTACAATTTTAACAATAAACAATGTATGGATGATGGTCTGTACAGCCCTTGTATTTTTTATGCACTTGGGATTCTCTTTTTTGGAAATCGGATTGACCCGCCAAAAAAATACCATCAACATTTTATTTAAAAACTTTTTTGTGATCACCGTTGGATTGCTTTTGTATTGCATCGGTGGTTTTAACCTGATGTACCCTGGTTTTGAAGATGGAGATATGGGACTACTCAAATTTGCAGGATTTGGAATCACAGCTCCCGAGGGAGGAATGGGATTCGGATATGCAGACGGGGGTTACACTTGGTGGACTGATTTTCTCTTCCAAGGAATGTTTGCTGCTACTGCCGCGACGATCGTTTCAGGGGCGGTTGCTGAGCGCATCAAACTATCAGGATTTATGCTTTTTGCAGTGCTTTACGTTGGACTGGTTTACCCCATCGTAGGTGCCTGGAAATGGGGCGGTGGATTCCTCGATGCATGGGGATTTTATGACTTCGCAGGATCAACATTGGTTCATTCTGTTGGAGGATGGGGTGCTTTGATCACCATCTATCTTTTGGGTGCAAGAATTGGAAAATTTGATAAAGACGGGAAGCCAAAAGCTTTACCTGGACACAATCTGCCCATCGCTTCTGCGGGTGTGTTTATCCTTTGGTTGGGATGGTTCGGATTCAACGGAGGTTCCGTTTTGTCTGCTGACCCAGAATTGACATCTTTAACTTTGGTCACCACTTCATTGGCAGCTGCTGCCGGAGGGGTCGCTGCAGCATTCTTTTCTAATCTTCTTTATAAAAACTTCGATTTGACCATGTTTATGAATGGTGTTTTGGGAGGTTTGGTTGGAATAACCGCCGGTGCAGACCAGATGAGTCCCACCGATGCCATTCTTATTGGATTGATTGCTGGTATTATTGTTGTATTGGGTATTGCCTTGATTGACAAGCTTAAATTGGATGACCCTGTAGGTGCAGTTGCAGTTCACCTGATCTGTGGTATATGGGGAACACTAGCTGTAGGAATTTTTGGAGCTATGGCCGGTTTTGATCAATTTTTAGTTCAATTGATCGGTGTTGGAATTGTTGGTGCATTTTGTGTCACCACTTCATTCATCATACTCATGATCGTAAAAGCAACTACTGGATTGAGAGTGGACAAGGAAGAGGAAATAAACGGCCTCGACCTTTCAGAACATGGAATGGAAGCTTACGCTGACTTTAGGATCAACGAGGGTTAATTTACATCCATTATTTTGAGAAAAAGCCTCCATCGAATGGGGGCTTTTTTTTGCTTCAGTCTAATTAAATCTGAGAATCTATTGCCCTGAGCGAGCGAATTCCTATTTTTGAAAAAAATATATTTATGAATCAGATCACTATGTTGATGTACTGCACTGACCAGAAAGGCATCATTGCAGCAGTGACGAACTTCATACACCAAAGTCAAGGAAATATCACCTATATTGACCAATATGTAGATCGACCCAATGCTGTATTTTTTATGCGTGTGGAATGTGATTTAAACGGAAATGATTTTAATTTTCAAGATTTTAAAGCTCAATTCCACCAAGACTTGGGAAAGCGTTTTTCCCTTCATTGTGATTTTTATCTGAAAAATAAAAAACCAAAAATGGCGGTTTTTGTGTCCAAATACGAGCATTGTCTGTATGACATTTTGGCCAAACAAGAATCCGGAGAGTTGGCCGCTGAAATTCCTTTTATTCTGAGCAATCATCCCGATCTTGAAATCATTGCCAAACGCTTTGAAATCCCATTTTACTACATTGCCGTAAATAAAGACAATAAACCTGAGGCAGAGGCAAAACAATTGGAGTTACTCAAAGAACATGAGGTAGATTTTATCGTTTTGGCTCGGTATATGCAAATTGTTTCTCCCCAACTTATCGACCAATTCACCCACAAAATCATCAACATTCACCATTCTTTTTTACCCGCTTTCCCAGGTGCCAAACCCTACCACTCGGCCTTTGAACGTGGCGTAAAGATCATTGGAGCCACCAGTCACTATGTCACCGAAGAATTAGACGCAGGACCCATCATTGAACAAGACATCACAAGGGTTACCCACCTAAATTCTATTGCGGATTTTATCGAAAAAGGAAGAGATATGGAACGAATCGTTCTGCTTCGTGCACTAAAACTACACGTCAATCGAAAAGTGATGGTTTATGGAAACAAAACCGTGGTATTTTCTTAACATCCGTTCAAAAACAACAACATACCATCGTTAAATTTTCCGGGCTTTTCCACATTGACCACATGTCCACATTCTTCCAATACCAATAAATGCGAAAGTGGATGGCTTTCGGTTACCTTTCGTACAGAGGGAAGAAACATATAATCTTGATCTCCCATAATGTAGAGTGTGGGTTTATCCACCGAAGCTTTTCTGAAAATCCTCAACTTGGGGATGATTTCCGAGGTGAGTTTAAACCAACGGATAAACTCCTTTTGATAGAGTTTTTTGGCTTCACGGATAAATAAAATCCGAGATTCTTTATGGTTGCGATTGGGCATGATGATAAATGCAAAAAAACGATACAACCACATATATGGTAAAACAGACTTGGTGGCATTGCCAAAATACATAAGTATTCTTGATCTAAGATTTAACTCCAATATAGCACCTCCCATAATCATCTTGTCCACACGATTGGGTTGCATTTCGGCCAACTGACGGATAAGAATAGTTCCCAGAGAAATCCCAACAAAATGGGATTTTTCTATTTGGACGTGATCCATTACTTCGAAAATATCATCGGCTATGGACTCGAATGAGTATTGGGTTTTAAAAGGATTTTGAATCAAATCTTTAGAAGCACCATGACCCCTTAGGTCAATGAGCAAAAGATTAAAATGTTTTGAGAAAAAGCGGATTTGCTTAAACCAAATGGCACTACTCCCCCCTGCCCCATGAATAAAAGTTATCCAACTTGAATTTTCTTTTTTAGCTCTATAAATACTGTGATGCAACATCAGATAATTCCTTTTTGATGGAGGTGAAAAGCCATTTTTTCTTGTAAATCTCTGGCCACCTGACCTGCTGCTTGATCAAAATCACTTCCGGAAGAAGCATAAATGATTCCCCTTGATGAATTGACCAACAATCCGCATTGATCATTCAATCCGTTGATCGCCACCTCCTCCAAACTTCCTCCCTGAGCTCCTACCCCTGGAATCAACAAAAAAGAATCAGGAATCAAAGTTCTTATTTTTTGCAAAGCTTGTGCTTTGGTCGCCCCCACCACATACATCAATCGATGGGCATTTTGCCAGTTCCTTGATTTTTCGATGACCTGTTCGAACAATAATTTTCCTTCGGTTTGAAGCAATTGAAAATCCGATGCACCTTCGTTTGAGGTCAGGGCCAATAGGATGGCATGCTTTCCCGCATACTCCAAAAATGGCTCAACCGAATCCTTGCCCATATAGGGTGCAATAGTAATCGAATCAAATTCGAGCTGTTCGAAATAGGCTTTGGCATATCGCCTGGACGTATTGCCAATGTCTGCCCGTTTGGCATCTGCTATGGTAAATATTTCGGGATAATGGCGATTGAGAAAATCCATTACTTTTTCCAGCGATTTCCACCCCTCCAATCCATAGGCCTCAAAAAAGGCGATATTGGGTTTATAGGCCACACAATAGGGAGCCGTAGTTTCTATAATACGCTTACAAAAAGTGAAAAAAGCATCTGGCTCGTTTTTTAAATCCGAAGGAATACGATCTTTATCCACATCCAAGCCCACGCACAAAAAAGATTTTTTGAGTTTAATTTGCTCTAACAATGCTGCTTGGGTCATAGGGTCTCTCCTGCCTCCTTCAGTTTTTGGGTGTTTTGATAAAGCTTAAGTTCATCCACTAATTTCTGGATGTCACCATTAATGATATTTTGCAGATCATAGAGGGTCAATCCAATGCGATGATCGGTCACCCTCCCTTGAGGATAATTATAGGTTCTGATCTTTGCCGAGCGATCTCCTGAGGAAACCAGTGAGTTTCTTTTTTCAGCATCTTGTTCCAATTTTTTCTGGAGTTCCAATTCATAGAGTCTTGAACGTAAGACTTTGAGAGCCTTTTCTTTGTTTTTGTGTTGGGACTTCTGATCTTGACATTGGGCTACAATACCCGTAGGTTCATGCGTCAATCGGACAGCAGAATAGGTGGTATTTACGGATTGTCCACCGGGACCTGATGAACAAAAATAATCTACCCTGACATCGTTCATATTGACCTCAACGTCAAATTCTTCTGCCTCGGGCAAAACCATTACGGTAGCCGCTGAGGTATGAACTCTTCCTTGCGTTTCTGTTTGAGGTACCCGCTGCACTCGATGAACTCCGGATTCGTATTTCATGGTTCCATAAACTTCTTCTCCTGAAACTTCAAAAATCACTTCCTTAAATCCTCCAGCCGTTCCTTCGTTAGAATCCACAAAGCTTACTTTCCACCCCTGATCTTGGCAGTATTTGGTGTACATCCGATAAAGATCACCCGCAAAAATACTGGCTTCATCGCCTCCTGTTCCTGCTCGGATTTCGACCACTACATTTTTCCCGTCTTCAGGGTCTTTGGGAATCAATAGAAACCTTATCTCTTCTTCCAACAAAGGGAGTTTTTCCTTAGCTTCCTCCAATTGCATTTTGGCCATATCAATCATTTCGGAATCTGTTTCCTCTTTGATCATGGTTTCGGCCTCCTCTATATTGGCGATGATTGATTTATAGATCTCTGCTTTAGCAACAATCTTATTCAAATCCTTGTATTCCTTATTGAGCTGAACATATCGCTTTTGATCTGCGATAATATCTGGTTGAATGATTAGATCAGATACTTCAATAAATCTTTGTTGGACAATCTCTAATTTTTCTATCATTGTGAGAAACTCAATGTGACAAATTTAAAGTTTTAAATCTATCTATCAAGCTTCTTGAAGTGCAACTCGTATTTAAGTTTTATTTCATCTTCCATTTTACGCATCATAAAGGAAGGAAGTGGTACTTCAAAATCAGAAAGGGTTAAGCTAAAACCTCCCTTTAGAACAAGTTGGTTTTGTTTTTGGGAGTAGTCAGTGTTTAGTATTTGAGTCAATTCAATCCCATGGAAATTTAGACTCCCAGAAAATTTGAGTTGTTGATCTGTCTTCTGAATTTCGTCAGAAAAGAATTCGATCTTGGGGAATTGTAAAACCTCTAAAATCTCCAGAGCATTGTTGTCTCGACTACTGTTTTTGCTATCAAAATCACGAACATACATTGCGATTGCTATTTTATCGAAAACGCCCTCACCTTCGATAAGTACTCCTTTAACATTTTGATTCGTTCCCTCCCAATCGTGAAGAAAATGCGAAGCCTTATAGGTAATTAATGATTTATCAGAATCCAAAACCCATCTTTCCTGAGCTACGAGTACACCAGAAATTACAATAAAAATCCAACACAAATAACTTTTCATATTTCTTAAAATTTAAATACCAAAACAGCAGTTGCATAGCTTGCAAAAGTAGTGTAAGCAGCATACTTGTGCCAATCTCTGTCCTCTTTTGACCATGCATTGGTTGCGATCATCCCCGAAAAATGAACATAAGCCAACCACTTGTGCGCCTTGATAGAATTAAAACCTTTAACTTTTTTCCTTACCAAAGGAGGTGGAGCAAAAAGGGAAAGTCCAGCACCAGTAAAATAAGAAACGGTGACCCATGCCCCCAAGGTTTTATGAGCATCGTATAGTTTGTAATCCCCATTGTATAACTTTCCTCCCATAATTCCCTGTGCGACCATACCCGCAAGGGTTAGATAACCGATAATTTGATGGGATTTAAGCATTACATTTCTGACCTTCAATTCTTTTTCTCTTTGTTCCAATGAGAGTTTGGATATACCCGTTTTACGAAAAAGACCCTTTTTCCCCCATAACAAAGATTGGGTAAAAATCATTTTTTGTGGCAGTAATTGTTCCTCCATTGTCATTTCCTCCACAAACAGACTCTCCAAAAGTGCGTCACGCTCTTGGGAGAGAACGACTTGGAAAATAAAAAGGCTAAGGAAAATGATTTTTTTCATGTAAAGACTCAACTAGTAAATACTAAGATAAATGATTAATACTGAAAAACCCCTTGAAGCGATCTGATCGTCAACTTTTTTTCAGCAGAGGCTTCTACCCTTCCCACAATACGGGCTTCGATTTTGAAAGACTCAGCAATATCTATTACTCTCTGAGCTTGAGATTCGGGTAAATAAATCTCCATACGATGTCCCATATTAAAAACTTCGTACATTTCTTTCCACTCAGTACCCGATTCTTTTTGGATCAGTTCAAACAATGGAGGACAATCAAAGAGATTGTCTTTGATAACGTGCAACTGGTCAATAAAATGTAAAATTTTGGTTTGTGCACCTCCACTACAATGTACCATCCCGTGTATTTCTTTCCGGTCGATGGTATCCAACAGTGCCTTAATAACTGGCGCATAGGTCCGTGTAGGAGACAAAACCAGTTGTCCAACATCCAAAGGAGTATTGGTAGGATCTGTTAATCCCTTGGAACCAGAGTAAGTCAAATCACTGGGTAAGTCATTGTCATAGGTTTCAGGATATTTTTCTTTAAGAGCAACACCAAACACATCATGTCTAGCCGATGTCAAACCATTGCTTCCCATGCCACCGTTGTATTGATTTTCATAGCTGGCCTGTCCAAAGGAAGCCAAGCCCACAATCACATCGCCCGTCTGAATATTTGCATTGTCAATGACTTCACTTCTCTTGATTCTGGCCGTAACGGTAGAATCAACGATAATGGTTTTTACCAAATCCCCAACATCGGCAGTTTCTCCTCCGGTACTGTGAATCTTCACACCCAGTTGAGCCAAGTTCGCCAAGAGTTCCTCTGTACCATTGATGATGGCAGCAAGTACCTCCCTGGGAATTTTATTTTTATTCCGGCCAATGGTAGATGACAATAGTATATCATTGGTTACCCCAACGCAAAGCAGATCGTCGATATTCATTATTAAAGCATCTTGGGCGATACCTTTCCAGACCGAAAGATCTCCGGTCTCTTTCCAATAGGCATAGGCCAAAGAACTTTTGGTTCCTGCTCCATCGGCATGCATGACCAAACAATGCGCCTCGCTTCCCGTCAAAAAATCAGGCACAACCTTGCAAAAAGCCTTTGGAAAAAGACCCTTGTCGATATTTTTAATGGCATTGTGAACGTCCTCTTTTTGTGAAGAAACACCTCTGAGGTTGTACCTTTTGTCTGTCATTGTTTTGATTAGAATTCAAATTTAATACTATTCCCCTAACCCATTGGGATACGATATTTTTTTTATCAACGACAAAACAAAAGTTCACGGTATTTGGCCAGAGGCCATAGGTCGTCGTCTGTGACCAACTCTAACTTATCACAGTGATATCTGATGTCTTTCAAAAAGGGCAAAACTTTTTCGCAATAGGTATGGGCTTTTTTATATTCTTCTTCAATTTTATTCAAAGATTTTCGGGTTTCAACCATTTTCACAATCCCTTTGTTAATTTCATCAATATGTCCCGAAATGCGTTCGATGATTTTTAACTGTACTTCGCCATGCTTTTGGAAATCGTTCCCATAAATTTCTTTTAAACCTTTTACATTTTGAATCAGTACATTTTGGTATTTAATAGCTGTTGGAATGATATGGTTACGGGCAATATCACCCAATGTTCTGGATTCAATTTGAACCCGCATTATATACTCCTTGAGATCGACAGTGTACCTTGCCATGACTTCTCGTTCTGAAAACACCTTTGTTTGTTCAAAAAGTGAAATGCTTTTTTTGGAGATATAAGCCGTCAGAGCCTCTGGTGTATTTTGGTTGTAGCTCAGTCCACGCTTTTGCGCTTCTTTTATCCATGAATCGCTATAGCCATCCCCTTCAAAGAGTATGTTCTTTATTCCCTTCAGATTGTCTCTTAGGGCATTGAAAATCGCATCATCCTTTTTCATGTCCTTTTTCTCAATCAAATCTTCAACTTCCTTACCAAATTTTTCTAGTTGTTGTGCTACTGCGGCATTGAGAACCGTAATGGACTTGGCACAATTTGACTTCGATCCCACTGCCCTAAATTCGAATTTATTTCCTGTAAAAGCAAATGGAGATGTCCGGTTTCTATCTGTATTGTCCAGAAGAATTTCAGGGATTTTCCCAATAACATTGAGTTTTAGATCCGTTTTTTCTTCGGGTGAAAGTTTCCCCTTAGAAACATTTTCCAAGTCATCCAAAACAGCCGTCAATTGTTTTCCAATAAAAACAGAGAGTATGGCGGGGGGTGCTTCATTAGATCCCAGTCTAAAATCATTACTTGCACTGGCAATCGAAGCCCTCATCAAGGACTCATGCGACAAAACAGCGGCGATGGTATTGATAAAAAAGGTGAGAAACTGAAGGTTGCTCATCGGGGTTTTCCCAGGACTCAGCAAGTTGATCCCAGTATTGGTAGATAGAGACCAGTTGTTGTGTTTCCCTGATCCGTTTATACCCTCAAAAGGTTTTTCGTGAAATAGCACAATAAAATCGTGCTTGTTTGCAATTTTCTGCATCAAGTCCATCACCAAAGAATTGTGGTCAACAGACAAATTGGCCTCTTCAAAAACAGGCGCCAACTCAAATTGTCCCGGAGCAACTTCATTGTGACGGGTTTTGAGAGGAATACCCAATTGAATGGCCGAATGCTCCAATTCTTTCATATAAGCGATCACACGAGGGGGAATAGAGCCAAAATAGTGATCATCCAACTGTTGTCCTTTGGAGGGCTGATGCCCAAAAAGTGTTCTCCCTGTAATAATTAAATCGGGTCGAGAGGCAGCCAAAGACTTGTCCACCAAAAAATATTCTTGCTCCCAACCCAATGTAGCATTGACCTTGGATACGTTTTTATCAAAATATTTACATATTTCCGTAGCAGCATTGTCCAGAGATTGAATGGATTTGAGTAGGGGGGTTTTATAATCCAATGCCTCTCCGGTATAGGAAACAAAGATGGTGGGGATAAAAAGCGTTTTATCGAGGATAAAGGCAGGAGAAGTAGGATCCCAAGCGGTATAGCCGCGAGCTTCGAAAGTATTGCGTATTCCACCACTGGGAAAACTGGAAGCATCCGGTTCTTGCTGCACCAATTGGCTCCCGTCAAAATTTTCCATGGGTTTGCCCGAAGATTGGAGGTCAAAAAAAGCATCGTGTTTTTCCGCTGTTCCTCCAGTCAAAGGCTGAAACCAATGGGTGTAATGGGTCGCTCCTTTGGACAGGGCCCATGCTTTGAGGGAAGCGGCGATTTGATCTGCAAATGTTCGGTTGATTTTTGAACCCTTGTTTACCGCTTGGGCAACCTGATTATAGGTTTCTTTGTTGACATATTGTTCTAATACGGCATCAGTAAATACATGACTCGCAAAAAGTGAAGAGTATTTTTGATCATTATCAAAAGATCTGGGCTGTTTGCCGAAAAGGTTTTCTAGACTTTTTTTTCTTAGGTAGTTCATCAGTGAAGTATTTTGGAAACTAAACAAAGATAATTTATAAATGAAAATTTTTAGATAAGTGTCCCAAAATTTTATGAAAATGAAAATTTACCCCAAAAAAATTAAGGTGTTCATAAAAATGTTTAATAATTTTTAGAATTAACTCCCTTAAAAGGGGTGGTATATTCAAGAAATTTTATTTTTGAACATTGAAAACATAAAATTAATTATATGAGTAAGTCTAAATTGGAATACATTTGGTTAGATGGCTACAAGCCGACAGCCAGTTTGCGAAGCAAAACAAAGATCGTGAGTGATTTTGGAGGTACGCTAGAAGATTGTCCTATGTGGTCATTCGATGGTTCTTCAACCCAACAAGCCGAAGGAAATGCCTCAGATTGTCTGCTAAAGCCTGTGGCATTATATCCAGACCCAGATCGAAAAAATGGGTATTTGGTAATGACTGAAGTTCTCAACGCTGATAGTACCCCTCACGTGTCCAACGGAAGAGCAACCATCGATGATGACGATAATGATTTTTGGTTTGGATTTGAGCAAGAGTATTTCCTGTGGGATCCCGAAACCAATCTACCTTTAGGTTTTCCAAAAGATCAAACTCCTCAAGGTCAATTCTACTGTTCTGCAGGTGCCAAAAATGCCTTCGGAAGAGAAATGATCGAAGAACATCTAGAGCAATGTTTGGAAGCAGGCATCAATGTTGAAGGAATCAACGCTGAAGTGGCCTCTGGACAATGGGAATACCAATGTTTTTCCAAAGGAGCCAAAGAAGCTGGAGATCAAATCTGGATTTCTAGATACCTGTTGGAGCGTTTGGGTGAAAAATACGGATTGGCCATCAACTGGCATCCTAAACCCCTTGGAGCTACCGACTGGAATGGTTCTGGAATGCATGCCAACTTCTCCAATGAAACTTTGAGAACTTGTGGTTCCAAAGAGACTTATGAAAAAATATGTGAGGCCTTCCGTCCTGTTGTTAAAGAACATATCGATGTTTATGGTGCATACAATGACCAACGACTTACTGGAGATCACGAAACCCAATCCATAGATGAATTCAGCTTTGGTGTATCCGACCGTGGAGCATCCATCAGAATTCCCATCATGACTGTAGAGCAAGGATGGAAAGGTTGGTTGGAAGACAGAAGACCTGCTTCTAATGGAGATCCATACAAAATTGCAAGTAGAATTATAAAAACTGTCAAATCAGCTAAAGTTTAATACCACTATATTTATTTAAATCGCTGACTTATTGACGTATTAAAATCCCGCTCTCGAGTGGGATTTTTATTTTATATAAATAAGGGTAAAATAAAAATACTGTAGAGGGTCAATAATATCAAGCCATCGATCCAACCCAACTTGGATCCTCGGGGGAAAAATACCAATGGTAGGATTAAGAAAGAAATACCAAACATCCACCAAATGTCATTGCTCAACAATCCCGTATCTTGAATCTCTACTGGGTGAATCATAGAAGTGATCCCCATAACAGCAAGTATATTGAAAATATTGGATCCTATAAGGTTGCCCAAAGAAATGGCTTTTTCTTTATTAATAATTGCGATTATCGATGCCGAAAGCTCCGGAATACTCGTTCCCAATGAAACAATGGAAACACTGATGATTCGTTCGCTTACTCCTAAATCATGAGCCAGAATGACTGCACCTTTTATTAAAGTTTCGGATCCCAACCACAAAGAAAATCCTCCCAATAGCAAATAAGTTACTGTTTTAGAAACATTCAAGTCTTCATCGTCTTCGGGTGCTTCATCCAAAACGGCCGTTTTTTGATATTTGATCAAATAAACCATAAAAACCAAAAGCAAAATAAATAAAATGGCTCCTTCATAAGCTACCAACTTGTCATCCATGACAATAAAAAAGTAAAAAAGTAATGAAGCCAACATCATTATGGGCCAATCGGTTTTGTAGAAACTCGAGGTGACATCAATAGGAGAAATTATAATGGTAACGGCCAACACAAGACCGAGGTTAGCAATATTGGAACCTACAACATTACCCAAAGCCAAATCAGGGTGTCCACTCAACGCTGACTGAATACTAACGATTAATTCGGGGGCTGAAGTAGCAAAAGATACCACCGTCATCCCTATGACAATCTTAGGAATAGAAAAACGCAAGGAAAGAGCTACAGCAGCACGCATCAACCAACCTCCTCCTTTGATTAGGATAAATATTCCAACAGCTACTGCAAAAAAGGCCATGCATTAAATTTGGTCAAAGATAGCATATAGTAATTAAAGTAGAATTTTGAATCAAACCTCCCAAATATGACCTTCAAAAAATCTAAACAGATTATTGAAAGTCGTAAATCATTGGTTTGTCCTTATGGAGATCAAATATATATTCCTTGTCGAAATATTGAATTTTTACGGACTGTTTCTCTTTCGATTTAAGCACAAGCTTTCCAAGCTTTCCTTTGTCCCAATCCATATCCACCCTTATATTTCCCCTAGCCATGAGTCCTTTCACACTTCCTTTATTCCATGCTTTGGGTAAGGCAGGTAACAGTCTTATTCCAATATTTTCGTGGGATTGCAATAACATTTCCACCACCCCTGAGGTAAAACCAAAGTTACCATCAATTTGAAATGGAGGGTGAGCATCAAATAGATTTTTGAACATTGATTTCTGAAACAGCAGTTGAATGTGATCGTGAGCCATTTCCCCATCCATCAATCGAGCTGAGCAATTGATCAGCCATGCCCTACTCCACCCCGTTCCGGCTCCACCATTATCCAATCGATAATCTAGCGTTTTTCTCACGGCTTGGAAGAGTAAGGGATCTTGGTCTTTGGAGATTTGATCTCCAGGGTGGAATCCATACAAATGGGACATATGCCTGTGCCCGGGTTCTGGCTCTTCGTATTCCCTATCCCATTCGAGTATTCTTCCATCTTTGCCCAATACAAAACCGGGGCGTAATTTTTTGAGTTGTTCGGTGATTTTTTCCGTCAGCTCACTTTTAATTTTTAAAATTTCACTGGCTTCAAGGTAATTGCTGAAAACTTCATGAATTACCTGTTGATCCATAGCACTACCTCTGCACAGCGCAACCGACTCCCCTTTTTCGTTGATATATCTATTTTCTGGAGAGGAAGAGGGTAACGAAATCAACGTTTGGTCTCTGGGATCTTCTATCAACCAGTCTGAATAAAATAAAGCGACTTGTTCCATGGCTGGATAGGCACGTGTTCTGAGGAACTTCTCATCTTTTGTAAATTGGTAGTGGTACCAATAATGTTGCATCATCCACCCCCCTGCTCCAAATGAAACGCCCCAATAGGCCGTTGCGGCTCTGAGCCACGAAGGAGCCCAAAGATCTGTGGCATGGGGAAAAACGCTGCCTCGCATTCCAAAATTCTTTTGGGCCGTGATCTTTCCACTCTCCAACAGCCGATCCAGATAGTCGAATAAAGGCTCATTCAATTCGTGAAGACCAGTAAGATTGGCCAACCAATAATTCATCTGTAAATTTATATTCAGATGGTAATCGGCATTCCAAGGAGCATTGATGTGTTTGTTCCACAGCCCCTGAAGATTGGCGGGTTGGGTACCAGGTCGTGAAGATCCGATAAGTAAGTAGCGACCATAATCAAACAAAAGTTGACTCAGCTCCGGATCCAATGAATCTGCTTTTACCCTTTTCAACCTTTCATCGGTAGGAAGAAAACTTAACGTCTTGTCCCCTCTCAGTTCTAGTTGGGTTCTGTTAAAATAAGATTGATGATCCTCAATGTGTAAACTTTCAATCTCTTCCAAGCTGCTTGCCATTGCTTTTTTCAGTTCTCTATTGTTTTTCTCTGCATAATGAGGAGTATAATAATCCGAATTGCTAGCAATAAAAAGGGTTAGTTTTTTGACACCCTCCAGTGCTAACCCATTGTCGACGGATGTTATCTCACCTCCTGTATGCTGAGCGGACAGTTGGGTCTCAAATTTAACCCCCGACAATATGGGATGAGGTTCGGATTTAAATTTCCCTGCGCGCTGGGTAACCTCTCCCTGCATAACAATTTGTTGATCAAAGCTTTTGACGGTAACCGTTTTTTCTCCCTCATCCAAGGGACGATCCAATCTGATATTTCCATTTAATCCCTCGGGATGATTAGAGCTGAGGGTGATGACCATGATTTGGTGGGGGTGAGATACAAAAACTTTTTGTTCAACATCATGTCCCTCAAATTTGTAGTTGGTATGGGAAATAGCAGTACTCAAATCCAACGAACGTTTGTAGTCTGAAACATCATCATGCTCCCAGTTTAGATACAAGTCCCCCAATGTTTGATGCGAACGGGTGATGGACTTGTTGGAAAAATAGTGAACCATCAAAGAATCTGCAGATCTGGCATCTCCTTGCAAAAGAATTTCACGTACGGATTTTAATTCCTCAGGTCCACCCGGTGGATGTTCCCACCGAAGATCATGAGGCCAAAGCGAATCGTCGTTTAATTGAATGCGATCGCTCTTTGGATCGCCAAAAACCATAACACCCAACCTTCCATTTCCAAGGGGTAGTGCCTCTTCCCAAACTGTTGCTGCTTCATCATACCAAAGGGTTTGGTAGATTGTGTTTTTTTTAGATTCGGCACATCCGATAATCAATAAAAATAAAATCGGAACGAAGAGACTTTTGGTCGATTGATAAAACATGATGGTAGATTTTGAATTTAAATTACAAACAATTTTAAAATAAAAAAATCATCATTAACAATCTGCTTACTATGATTTTGATTAGAACATAAAATTAATCACGTAAAAGCACACAGGTTGACCGAAAATAAAATTATTATTTCTTAATTTTGCCAAAAATACGGCCTCGTAGCATAACTGAATAGTGCACTTGATTACGGCTCAAGAGGTTGCAGGTTTGAATCCTGCCGAGGTCACAATTATAACAAGGGATTGCAGCAATGTGGTCCTTTTTTTGTTTCCTCACTTGCACACTATTTGCACACAAGTCTTATCAAAGAATAATAACCATTAGGATCATTTACAAAATCTCAATAGTTACTGCAATGTATATGTTTTGGTGGAGAAATGAAAACAGGAAAGTTACATGTGCCGCTTGTCCCTTAGCCATGGGGGCATGGGACAGCGGCACACCCATAAGAGTATTATTCCCCAACACATTACAAACTTTCCCCTAACAACACCCCCCTAAAACCGCAACACTTAAAACAGCCTTAATCCCATGTCATAGAGTAAATCGCAAGGAAATACTTTTGTGGGCAATTATGTGAAAAGTGAAAATTAACTATTCGACACCAAGATGCTCTTACAAGATTTACATCGAATAGAGAAAATCATTGAAGATTTAATATTCTAAACCAATTA
>Ga0257126_1000139_pt1 | contig 60432 bp, 67 predicted proteins | sample SI060_120mmetaG_FD_190151 | JGI IMG/M metagenome (GOLD analysis project Ga0257126, IMG submission 190151) | Marine microbial communities from Saanich Inlet, British Columbia, Canada - SI060_120m | ecosystem: Environmental > Aquatic > Marine > Inlet | place: Canada: British Columbia | collected... | reverse complement strand
TGATTTTTTTGATTTTCTTGATTTTCTTGATTTGCGTTTAGAACTACCATCTTTTTTATATCTTTTACCATATGAACCACGTTCTTTAGTAATATATTCATAGACAAAAAGAAGATCTTTGTTACCTTTAACCATTTTAGTTAAATCATCCATATTCATATCAACATCGGTTTGTTTATCACCTTCTTTTGTACGAACAGAAAATACATTAGAGGATGTTTGTTTAACAGTAATGCTAACGAAATTATCATCACCAACTTTTTTTAAAAAATGAAAAGATAAACCTTTCTCACCATCGATAATATCTTCTTTGATGACGTGTTTAATTCCATTTTTTTTAAAGTTGTAAGATTGATTATGACGATATACAACAGTACTCATATATAATAATATTAGAAAATATTATAATAAAATATAAAATATATTTTATATTTTTTTTAAACTAATTTTATATAATAATATTTTCTAATTTTATATAATAATATTTTCTAATTTTATATAATGACTGGAATTCATCCTTTTAGAGATTTATTGAAAAAATTACCACATCCAATATTAGATTTTTTTAGTTCAATGCGATCAAATTTAAAAGAAATATTTTTTAATATAAATAAATTTACTTTAATACCGATAATAATAAAATTATTATTAGATATTTTTGGTATACATTTACCATTAACATATAATATTATATTAAGATTAAGTTTAGGTATTATATCTATTTTATTTTCAAATCTATTAGAGTTAATTGAAACAGAAAAATGTACTAAAGACTCTAGTACAAAAGATATTATTAAAAGAGAAATATATATATCATATATTAAATATGCAGGTGCATATATTTTACCAGTTATAATAATATTTTTATTAGATTTTATTGGTATAGGGGAATTAATAATGGTGGGTGAACATACACCATTAATTGGTCATTTTATACAATTATTTATATGGACAATTGGATATAGTTTTTCGTCATGGATTGTTAAAAAAGCTAATTTTGGTAGTAAATGTTCGACAGATCTAACAAAACGTAAACGGAATATTGGTATACTATCTATTATATTTGTTATTGGTTATGAAGGATACCATGCTTTTATCTAAAATAATTATATGAAACAAATATTTACTACATATTGGGGTGGATATTTTAAAAATAATATAAAATATCCACAAACTTTAGACTTAATACCTAATTATATTGATATTGTAATATTAGCATTTATAGGTCCTTTAAAAGATTCATCTGTAGAAACAACCTTTTTATGTTCTATATATTCAGAAGAACAGATTAAAGAATGGATTTGTGAATGCCAAAATAAAAATATTAAAGTTTTTTTTAGTATTTTAGATACTCCAGAAACACATTGGGATCAAATTGATTTAAAAATATTTGCAAAAAATTTAAAAAAAGTAATGGATGAATGGAAAATAGATGGTATTGATATAGATGCAGAATCTGGTATGCCTTCTGATGTTTATATAGAAAATTTTATAAATTTAGCAACTTGTATAAAAAATGAAATAGGAAATAAATCATTAATATATACTTGTTATACAGGAACAGAAGGACCAGATGGAAAAATATTATCAGTAATTAAAAATAAATTAGACTTTATTCAATTAATGGCATATTTTGATGATTATAATGAAATGATAGATTTATATAATGATTATAAACAAATAATGAATGATAACATAGTAATTGGTGTAAAAGCAGGTAATCCAGATATAACACCAATTGATGAAGTTAAAAAATTATGTTTATGGAATAAAAATAAAAAAGGAATTATGTTATGGACTATTAATAGAGATACTCCACAATATACTAATATGCCATTATTAACATGGGCATCAACAATATATCAATCTATATCTAAACCGATACTTTTAAATTTATTTGATATTAAATCATTATTTTCTATATTTAATTTTGATATTAATTTATTTAATTGATTCATTTTTAAATAATTAATATTTGTACCTGTATTTTTTAATGATTCTATTTTACTATTTTTTATAGCTAAATTGTTTTTATTTAATTTAATTAATTTTAATCCATATTTTATTGCTCTTTGAATTAAATCAGCATCTTGATATCCCATTGGATATAAAAATTCATTATAACCTCCTAATTTTAAAAAATTATCTTTTGATAAAGATATTCTACCAGAATTACCAGAACCAAAAATAGTATCACTTTGTGAAATAATAATATTATTATTATTTTCAAATAATTTAATTAAAATATTATCTCCGTTTTTACCAATAAAGTTGTCACAATCTAAATTAACAATATATTTACCTTTTGCATATTTATGTGTTGTATTTTTAGCAATAGATGCGTGCCAATATTTTAATTTATCTGTATAATAATATTTTAATTTTTTTGAATCTAAATATTCTTTAAAATTATCATATATATATTTTTTTAATCCATCGGTACTACCAAAATCAATTAATATAAATTCGGTATCTTTATTAATACTATCTAATAAATTTTGTAATAATGTTTGTTCTAATTGATATTTTCTATTTTTAATAGTGGTACAAAATGTTAATAATATCATACATTTTTAATTAAAATAATATTATCTTTTTAAATACTTAATAAATATGACCATAGTCTAAACCTTCTTTTTTAATAATGTTTATTTTATATATTAAACAATATTTTTTAACTTCTTTTACTATATCAAAAATTTTCCATAAATGATTATTATAATTTACACCAGCAAAATGAATTAAAAAATTTCCATTTGACCATTTTGCATTATCATCTATTTTATTACCTAAAAATGTTGGATAACTATTTAAAATTTTTTGAGGAATTATTTTAATTTTTTCTAAATATTCTTTATTTATTAAATCAATTATACAAGGTTGTTCATATATTCCCATTAATTTGTAAGGTTCATTATACATATTTATTTTAGTATGATTTATAATTTTATCAAGAAATTCTATAGTTTCAGGACAATTTCTCCAAATTATATTTCCTGAATTTAAACTATTATAATCTTCTGTTATTAAAAATAATTTTTTATCTAATTCATATTTATAAATAATATCTTCTAACATTATATCTCTATTAGTAATAATAACATCCGCATCACTCATAAATACATAATCATATTTTTTTATTATTTCTTTTAATTTATATATTTTTATCCATCCTTTATTTTTTGAATATTTATTTTTTTTTATAATATCAAAAATAAAATCATAATTATAGTAATTACAATAATTTGCTTTAATAGAAAATGCATTTTCATATGTATTATAATATTCTCCTTCTGATACAACTGTTAGTAATGCTATTTTTGGTTTATTAAAAGTAATTGTTGGTATATATTGTTTTAATATTGGAATTAATTTTTTATGTTGATTTATTCTACTTTGAATACAACCAATGACTGTATTATCATTTAATAAAAAATTTTCATTAAGTAAGATTTCATTATCTATTAATAAATTTTTATTAATACTATAATTAATTGACTGTACTGTAAAATTTTTATTATAATAATGTATATCTAGTAAATTATTTTTTATTAAATATCCTAAAAATAAGGTATATTCTGAACAATTTTTTTTTATAATTAATTCTTGAACATCCATACTATTTAACATATTTTTAACCAACTGTGTTTTAAATATAAATGGTGTTTGATTTGTTTCAATATTTATATCAATATTTAATTCTTTTTCTACTCTATTAATCCACTTATTTTTTTTTGTTAATTTAATTTTATTATAATATGCTTTATTATTTAATATAAAATTATTAATATCACAATCTTTACAAAAATAAATATCTGCATCTAAGGTTAAATAAAAATCTGTTTCTATTCTTTTAGAAACAAGTAATTTAAGTAACATTTGTAAATAATATGTGTTATATATATTCTTTATGTCTAATAATTCATCTTCATATATTATTTTTATTTTTAATTTATCCATATATTCATCTTTCATATATAAATCAAAAATATGTTTATCTGATTTATTTAAAATAATAAATAAATTACATAGTTGAGATAAATTAAAAAATTTAATTATAGATGGAAATAAAATATTTATTGCCATATATATATCCTTACCTTTTGATAATGGTAAAACAAATGATAACATTATAATTATTAGTATTTAATATTTAAATTAATATATATATATATATATGATACCAAAAGATATATATATATATTGGGATAAAATAGACCAACCAGAAATTGTAAAAACATGTATAAATAGTATAAAAAAACACTGTCCTGATTATACTATAAATATTTTAAATGATACAACTAAATACGATATTCAAGAAAAAGAAACATTTGGATTTCCTTTATGTAAATATAATATAAAAAAATCAATGTCTTTTAGACATCAACTAATAAATATATTAACACTTAATAAACAAAATAAAGATTGTGCACATTTATATAAATTTACTAGAAAAACAAAAAACTTTTTAATTTTGTAAAAAATACAAAAATAGAAAAGTTTTCACCTTTAGATTTAGCTGGATATAGCAATAATAATAAAATAACATTTCATCATAATTTATTAAATTTAATTATAAAATATATAATATTAATAGTAACTTATTTACTCCAGTTTTTAAGAATTTTATAAAATATTAATTTTCTTTAAAAACACCAATTACTATAATTTTTTTGTAATTCTTTTATATAAAATCTTCTTTATTTTTAAAACTTTGAACATATTCTTTAAACATTACAAATTTTTCATAATCTACTGGATTAAAAATAGTTATATCTGTATCAGATGATGATGAATCTTCTAAATTCATTACTAATGGATCATAGTGAACTCCATTATAAATAACATAAATTCTTCGATCAAAATTTTCTAATTCTCCAAAAATATCTACTCTTCCACTATGTACATCCATTGATGCAATCTGAATATTAAATATTTTTGAAAATATACTTAATTCAATTCCACCCCCCCAAGTATCTGGTTGAATTATTTTTTCTCTATAATCTTGTTTTTTCATACATAATATATTTTCATCTACATTATTGTCTTGAATATAATCTGCTATCATTAAACGATAAATCATTTTACTACTTTCATTAAAATTAGAACTATCAATTAGATATGCAATACTTGAAAATAAACAAGAATTATCAGAATCGACATATCTACGAATAGGTATAATTTCAGTAATAGTTGTTTCATAGTTCATTATAAAATATATAATATTTTTAAAAATATATAAATCAATTTTTATTCTATTTTACAAAAAGAATCAATAGTTGGTACATATATATTATTATCTATACATTGAATACAACGACTAAAATTATAATGATATGATTTATAATCAATATTATTTAATGAGTACGTAATTATATTATCCTTAATAAAATTTGATACTTTATTAAAATTATATACATCATCTTTATAGAATATCTTAAACATATCATAAATATGATCTCTATATTTATCATTTGAAATAACAGGAATTCCTTTTTTAATAATACTATATATAATATAATAATCATCATATTTTTGATACGGTGTAATAAATAGATTTTTAATATATTTATTTTTTAGAATATCTATTGCTTTATTTTTTACTTTCATATGTTTTTTGTGAATAATAATTAAAGGATTTTTATCTTCTACTAGTTTTAATATTTTTAATATATTATAATAATTTGGAATGTTATTTTTTATATTAAAAAATGCAATATTACCTCCATCTAAAATAATATCATGATTACTAAGACAAATATTTATTTCAATAATAGAAATTTTTGTTTTATAAAAGTCAATGATTTTTTCTTTTATATCATCAATATTATATTGTTTAAGTATACTATATGTATTAAAATTACTTTTATTTTTAGTTTGACAATAATATCCATCAAATAAATGTAATATATAAGGACAATGTTCAATTATATAATCAATATCTTTAGTTGTAATTTCATCTTTTTTTAACATAATATTTACAACTATTTTATTTTTTTCGATATTATTACTATATTTACAAAATAGTAGATAATCTCTTTTCATTAAAATATTATTAAAAACTAATTTATTAATCATTTCCATATTTTTAGTTTGAATAAAATATTTAAGTAACAATGAATAATAACTTTTTATATTTTTAAGCGTTTTTATATCTATTGAATCTAGTAATTGTTTTGTTTTATCTAGATTATTATTAGATAACTCATTATTAATATGATAAAAAACATCCATTAATAGTTTAATTAATTATAAAATTATTAATTATTCAATTTTTATTATAAATTAATATCTAAATTAATATTAGTAAAAATGACACTTGAAAAAATTAAAATACTAGGTAAAGGAGGATTTGGTGTGGTATATCTAGTAAAAAATAAAGAAACAAATAAATTATATGCATTAAAAAAGACACATGTGCAAGATGCTATTTCTTATAATAATGAAATAAATATTTTAAAAAAATTAAATCATAAAAATGTTGTTAAAATTTATGATAACTATAAAACTAGTAATTATTATAATATTCTATTAGAATATGTTGATAATGGTACGCTTGAAAATAAAATAAATTATAAATTTAAAAACTATCAAAAATTTAGTTATGATGAGATAAAAAATTATATAATACAAGTAACAGATGGACTAGAATATATCCATACTTTTAATATAATTCATAGAGATATTAAACCAGGAAATTTATTAATAAATAAAGAAAATATATTAAAAATAGTTGATTTTGGTGTTTCAAGAGAGTATGATACAATGGAATATATTAAAACATTTATTGGTACACCATATTATCTTGCTCCAGAAATGATTAGTGGAATTAAATATGATATTAAAGTTGATTATTGGGCTTTAGGTTGTATATTTTACGAATTATTAACATTAAAAAAACCTTTTAATGGAAATGGTATGTATTCTATAATTAATAAAATTAATAAAGGATCATATAATTTAAAAAATATTCCAGACAAATATAAAGATATTATAAAAAATTTATTAAATAAAAATACACGTCAAAGATATAATTATATAAAAATTAATGAATTTTTTTATCCTTTAACATTGCCAAAAATTAATAATTCTGAAATACCAGAAAAACGTTTTCTTCCTAGAATAAAAGAAGATATCTATATTTCTAAAAAAACAAAAAACACTTTTCATCCTAAAATAAAAGAAGATACATGCTTTCCTAGAATACCAAAATCAAAAAAACTAGTTCCTTTACCTATAATACCAGAATCTGAAGAGGTATACTATCCAAAAAAAAAATCAGAAGTTAAAATAATTAATGTACATAATAAATACAACGAAAGTAGTTTTTATAAATTAGGTTTTTATAATAATAATTATTAAAAAATAAATTAATAATAAATAATACAAGATGCAATATAATTTTTTTCACTATCATAAAATATAATTTTATTTGATGTTATATTCCATGAATAATTTGGTAATACATCATTAAAATTATATTTTATAAACTTTTTAAAATTATTAACTCCTATTTTTTTTGGAAGATACTTTATGAATAAACTCTTATAATATTCTTCCTTATTTACTGGAGCATTATAAACTTGTGCTTCCAAATAACGTGTAATAGAACTAGCATTAATACTAAGCATTGCTCTAACATGTTCACATTCAATATTATCATTTACACTGTAGAATACACGATGAATTCCAACAGCTTTCATCATATTTAAACAATTATAACATGGTCTTGAATTTACAAGTTTATCATTAGCATTTAGCCTAATAACAAAAATATCCATCTTAGGTAACTTTTGTCGATAACCCTTTTTCTCGTAAAACCCGCCACCCATAACGATCAGACCACACAAGAGATTTTCCATAAAATTGCATAATAGTAGCAGCTTCTGCATGCATACTGGGACAGATTTTACCTCGACAATAAGTTCGATTTGTATTACACATTGGACGACCAATGATTTTAGATCCATTGATTAGTGCTGCTGAAAGCTTTGTATTAATATCGCTTTCTTGGGCAACAGGAATCAACTTGTTAATTATGCGCAAATTCTTTGAAGACAATGACATTAAAAATATGTATATATATATATATATTTAAATATTTTCAATTTTTACCTAATTAATTGTTTACTTGCAAAAACTAATGATGTTACACCAATACCAAGTAATCCACTATGAATTAATGTTCGAGATCTATTATTTAAAACTGGACATGATTCATTATTATTTTGATTACAAATAGTAGAAAGTAAACCAAAACTTAAAGATGCAAGAGAAAGTGAACCGACAACGCATGTTTGACGTCCTACGTTTGATAAAATATTACAAAATTCAACCATTATAAAAATAAAATATTTTATCTTTATAATGTTTACAGATATTATAGATAATATATATATATTATATTCAAATGATGAAGAAAAAAATAGAATAAAATTATATTTAAAAAATTATGATATTAAATATAATTTATTTAAATCAGATAATACTTTTATTGAACAAAATAAACAATATATAAAAAACGATTATTATTTTAATATGTATTTAAAATTTTATAAAAATTACAAGTTAAATAAAAATCAAATATCACATATAAATTCTATTAAGAATATATTACTTGATTCTAAAAAAAATGATTATAAAAGTATATTAATATTAGAATATGATATATATTTTCATAAAAATATAAAAGAGAAATTAAAAGAATATAAAATTATTATTAAAAATAGCGATATTATACATCTTGGTAGTTCACAACATTTTTGGTATAATCCTGTATCAAGAACATTAATTGATTTTAAAAACACATATTATATTAATAATCATTCATTAGGTACATTTGCAATAATATTAAAAAATAATATTTTTTATACATATATATCATATTTATCTACATATTCTTTACCATCTGATATAATATTAACTATAATATCTCAAAAGTTTAACAGTATTGTTATATTTCCAAATATAATTGTATGTGATGTTACAAATTCAACCATATTACATAATAGAGATGAATTAAGAACATTTATAAAGTTTAAATGGAATAAAAATAACTATATAGTTTAAAAAGTTTATATTTTTTTATTTATAATTATAATGAAATTACTTGTAACAGGAGGATGTGGATTCATTGGATCAAATTTTATTAATTATTACTTTTATAAAAATAAAGATTGTACAATTATAAATATTGATGCAATGTATTATTGTGCATCAGAATTTAATATTAATGATGATATAAGAATGTCTGAAAGATATACTTTTTATAAAATGAATTTAAATGAATATGATAATTTAGTAGATATTATAAAAAAACATCATATTACTAATGTTATTCATTTTGCAGCTCAATCACATGTTGATAATTCTTTTAGTGATAGTTTACAATATACATTCGATAATGTTAAAGGAACACATTGTTTACTTGAAGCTATTAAAAATATAAATTTAAATATAGTTTTAATTCATATTAGTACTGATGAAGTATATGGAGAATCAATAAACGATAATGATTTTAAAACAGAAAAAAGTCTTTTATTACCTACTAATCCATATTCTGCAAGTAAGGCTGCTGCTGAAATGTATGTTCAATCTTATATTAAATCATTTGGATTAAAAGCAATTATAACACGTGGTAATAATGTTTTTGGACTAAATCAATATCCAGAAAAATTAATTCCAAAATTTATAAAATTATTAAAAAATAAAGAAAAATGTACTATACATGGAGATGGTTCTATGATTCGAAATTTTATACATGTAGATGATGTATGTACAGCAATTAATAGTATTATGTTACTAGGTACATATGGACAAGTATATAATATTGGTTCTGATGAAGAAAATGAAATTTCTGTTTTAGATGTAACACAAAAATTAGTAAAAAAAATTAATAATGATGATGATTATAAAAAATATATTACATTTGTTAAAGATAGACCATTTAATGATAAAAGATATTTTATTAGTAATCAAAAGTTAAAAAATTTAGGTTGGTTACAAAAAATATTATTCAATGATGGTATAGATAGATTACTAGAAGAATATAATAAGAATAATTTTTGTTTTATTTTATATAGTTATAAAAATAATTGGTATAATTTATATCAACAAATTAGAAAGAAATATAATAATAAAATTATACTAATTGATTCAAATAAAACAAAAAAAATATATGAACAATTAAAAAACATAGAAATAATAAATACAGATATGAATAATATTTTATTACCATTTAAACTTTATTATGAAAATAAATATACTAAAAATGTTGTATTTTTAAATGATAATATTGATAATATAGATAAGATTGATTATGATTTTGAAAAGTCATATACAATTTTTAATAAAAAAGATAAAGAAAATAATATATCCGAAAAAAAAATATTACAAAAAATAAATAAATCATATTTAAATTTATATGAAAAAGAAGAATGGTATGGAGTAAAAGATTTATTTATTAAATGCAATTTTAATATAATAAATAATATTTATAAAAAAAGTAATATTTTTAATGATATTAGTAATATGAATGATAATAATTATATTAATACGGTTGAAAATATATTTGGATTTTTATTATCATTAAATTAATTATCTAATTATTTATAATGTATATTGATAGTTTATATAATTCATTTAAAAAAATCGCAAGAATCATCAAATACGGGAATCTATCCCATATAAATTCTACGGTTAATAAAAAAAATTCATCTAATGAATCAATTAAGCAAATGGATATTATATCACAAAATTATATAATTGATTCTATAAAAAATATTCCTAATATTATTGGTTATATATCAGAAGAGGTTGAGGATATTTGTATATTTGAAAATAAAAAAAATATAACATCTGATAAAAAATTTATACTTGCATTTGATCCAATTGATGGAACAAAAAATTTATTATCAAATATTACTGTAGGAACAATATATTGTTTATACGAATTTGATTATGATAAAAAAATGATATTAAATATAGAGGAGGCTGGATATTGTTTATATGGTCCAAAGACTGTTTTAGTTAAAACTAATGGTAATGTTGTAGAACATTTATCTTTAGAAGAGAATGATATTTTTAAAAAAGATTGTAATTTATCTTTTACTAATAATAATGATAATATATATTGTATTAATGAATCAAATACTTTTTCAAATGATATTAATGATTTAATAAAATATTATAAATCAAATAATTATAATCAAAGATGGGTTGGTTCAATGGTTGCAGATTGTCATCAAATTCTATGTAAAGGTGGGATATTTATGTATCCAGATAGTACTAAACATCCGAGTGGTAAATTAAGAGTTTTATATGAGGTATTACCATTTTCTTATATTTTTAAAATAGCTGGAGGCGTTGGATTAGATACAAATTTAAATAATATACTTGAAATATATAATAATTATGTTATTAAGAAAGAACATATTCATAAATCTATTCCAGTTATTTTATGTTCAAAAAAAGAATATAATATTTTAACTAATTATTTAGAAATTAGGGAAAATATATTTTGTTAATTTATGGACTAATAATATCTTTGAATATAATTTTTTTATCTAAATCATATTTTTTTGAATTTTCAATAAATAATTTAGCTAAATTATTTAAGGTTAATTTATATTCATTACTATCTTTCCAAGCATTTTTAGGATTTAAAATATTAGTAGGTACATTTGCAACTTTTTTAGGTATACTTAAATTAAATACATCAAAATGTTCAAAAGTTTCTTTTGCTAAATTTCCATTATGTATTTCTTCTACAATTGTTTTTGTAACTTTAATATCACATCTATTACCAATTCCATATCTACCACCAACCCATCCTGTGTTTATTAACCAACAATTAACATTATATTTTTCCATTTTTTCTGCTAATAAAGTAGCATATTTCATTGGGTGCCATACCATAAATGCCTCACCATAACAAGCAGAAAATGTTGCAGTTGGTGTATCAACCCCATCTTCAGTACCTGCTACTTTTGCAGTATATCCATTTATAAAATGATACATAGCTTGTTCTTTTGTTAATTTTGATACAGGTGGTAAAACACCAAATGCATCACATGTTAAAAGTATAATATTACTTGGATGTGTTGTTATACATGGTATTGTGGCATTATCTATATAATTAATTGGATAAGAAACTCGTGTATTTTGTGTATAATATGTATCACAAAAATCTATATTTCTCATATTATCAACAACTACGTTTTCTAATAAAGATCCAAATTTAATTGCATTATATATTTCTGGTTCTTTAGATTTATTTAAATCTATAACTTTTGCATAACATCCACCTTCTATATTAAAAACTCCTTTATCAGTCCATACATGTTCATCATCACCAATTAGTTTTCTATTACCACATGCAGATAAAGTTGTTTTACCTGTACCACTTAAACCAAAAAATAAACATACATTATCATTATTAATAGAGGTATTACATGATGAATGTAGTGAAAGATGATTTTTTAATGGCATTAAAAAATTCATAATACTAAAAATTGCTTTTTTCATTTCTCCTGCATATTGAGTACCTAAAATAACAATTTCTTTTGTATCAAAATTTAAATCAATACTTGTAGAACTTGTCATATTTCCAGTAAAACGATTACATGGAAAACATCCTGCATTATAAATTACATAATCTGGTTCTCCATAATCAACTAATTCACATGATGTTGGCCTTATTAACATATTATTCATAAATAAACAATGATATGGTCTACTTGAAATAACTCTTACTTTTATTCGATAATTTACATCCCAGCCAGCAAATCCATCAAATACATATAATTTATCTAAATTATTTAGGTAACAAATCGCAGTTTCTCTATTAATCTTAAAATTATCTTTAGACATATTAATATTTGGTGAATTATTTCCTAACCAAAAATATTTATTATATTTATCAGAATAAACGATTCTTTTATCAGTTGGTGATCTACCTGTTTTTTTTCCAGAATAAGAAATTAAAGCACCGGTTGATGATATTTTAGTTGTATTATTTTTAAGAGAATGTTCATAATACTCTGGTATTGTAAGATTATAATTAATTTCTATAACTTTATCTGAAAAATCACTATTATTTTTATTTGATCCACCTATATTTTTATTTAAATATTTATTAAAAACTTTAGGGCCTGTAGAGCGTGATGTTGATTTTAATGAATTAGAAACTGAAAGTATTCTTTTTTCAAAAAAACAATCCATATATATATATAATTATATTTTATTTATTTAAATTTATTGATAAATAAATTATTTATTGCTTGTTTAATATTTTTTACATCATATTTAGATTCTAATTTTGTTGTATCTAAATAATTATTACTTCTTTTACTTTCTAAAATTTTATCTTGTTCTTCGATTGTAAAATTTTTCCATTTAAATGTAGAATCAACAAAATTTTTATATATTTCTAAAATTTCATTATGTGATATTGTTCCTGGATTAGTAAAATTATATAATCCTGTTTCATTATTTTCCATCATTTTAATTGAAACTGGTATTAATTCATCTAATACAGTCATACTATTTGGAATACTACAAATTTTTTCGTATTTAGTGATTTTAGTAATAAAATTACGTGGATGATGATAACCAACAATAGGCATTCTTATTTTTAGTACAAGTGCATCTGTATATTTCATTAATTCATTAGTAAATCCTTTGACTACACTATAATTTGATCCAAAAAAATTTGGTTTTTCTTCATCCATAAAACCAGTTTCCATATCATGATTATCATCATAGCTATAAATACATCCTGTACCCATATAAGTAAAATGAATATTATGTTCTTTTGCGAATAAAGCTAAACTTAATGGTACAAATAAATTATCATTAATATTTTCATTTAGTACCTCGTGATCTTGTAAATAATCAATTGTTGTATAATTTATACCATTACGTGTTCCATGAGTACGACCCATTGTACATAAAATATGAGTAACATTTTTACTTACAATATCATTTTTAATTTCTTCACTTTCTCCACGAAAATCTGAAAATGTATAATTAATATTATTTTTTTTTAAAATATCAATATACATATTACCTATCCAACCTTTATGACCAACTATATAAACAAGCATTAATTATTAATATAAAGAATTTTTTATATACATATAAATTATTTATATATTCTTTTATTTAAAATCTTAGTTAGATCTTAAATAAAAATATTAATTTGATGTGATACTTATTGTTGTGTCATCATTGGTGGAGGTGGCCTCATTTGATAAGGTGGCCTCATTTGATAAGGTGACCTCATTTGATAAGGGGGGGTCATTTGATAAGGGGGGGTCATTTGATAAGGGGATGGATATACATGTTTATGTCCTTTATGTTGAAATATTATTATAAAAATAAATAACAAAAGTGTAAATAACCCCATTCCAATTATAACTTTACCAGCTAAAGTAGACCAATCAATACCAAATAGATTTTCGGTTTTTTTTACTGTTGATTTATATGAAAATGTATCATCTAAATCATCATCTTGTGATCCTTTTACAAAATTACTACCTTTAGTATCAACTGTATTTTCAAATGCATCTTCAAAATTAATTGTCATATCTGAGTTTTGGATACACTTACCAAGTGATCTTAATGCTGCTGATTGATATAAATACATATTACTTTTAAAAATTTTACATTCAAATTTTCCATCAATTGAAAGACTTATATCATTTTCAACATTACTATCAATATTACAATTTTGTATTGTTTGATTAAATATATTATTTGTAAAACTATCATTTATTATTTGTTTTAACTCAGTATCATTAAATACTTTAGTATGTAATTTAGTATAAACATCTTGTAAAAAATTAATTTGTTCTACATTATCATTAGGTACAACCCCCATTACTTTTCCCAAAGTATCAATAAAATTATTACCAGTACTTGTTGTTTCATTTTTAGCAAATGTTAATTTAGAATTAAATGATTGTGCCATGTTTTGTTGTATATCAGAAGAGTTTTGAAGACTTGTCTGAAACATATCACTAAAATCTTTTCTTATATTGTTATCATCAATTATTTTTTGCATCATAGCTGATTGACATGCAGCAGTAGAGGTTTGGTTTATTATCACATTTGAAAATTCTATATCACACCCATTGATATTAATTTTATTGGTTGCATCACAATTACTACTTTCTGAACTATTATTTTTTATAGTTAAATTATTTATAACTCGTTGAGATATTTCATTTGTAAGTTTTAAAATATTTTCATTTTCATAATCTTCAATCATTGAAATTTTTTCTTGGAATGTTGTTGGTGGAGGAGGTTTACTACCATCACCACCAAATAGGTGTGTAATTCCATCTATTAAAAAAGCCATAATATATATATATATATATATATTAATTTTATTATAGTTTTTTTAGTATAACTTGATATTCATCAAATAATAATTCATAATCGTTATCTAATAAAAATGGAATACTATATTTTGATCTACCATAATGATTTTCTTCTCCATCTCTCATTGGTAATGGATTTCGAACATCATTAAAAATAATTAATCCATTTTTATTTAATAATTCATGTGATTCAATTAAATGTACTTCTAATAATTGTGCTATTGCCATATCTTCAATTGGGTTTAAATTTCCAGAATTAATATATATAATATCAAATTTGTTATTACACGTTTTTAAATAATCTTCTGATGATTTACATATATAATCTATATTTTTAAATTTTTTACATATTATTTTTGATCTATCAATATATGATTTACAACTATCAACAGTTGTTAATTTTACATTTGTACTTTTTAATGTTTCTGCAAAAACTCTTGTAAATAAGCCTGCACTCCAATCCCATTTTTCAGGATTACTTGGTTCCCAATATTTTGTATCACTAGAATTACAACCTTCAAATCGACCATCTACAAAACTTTTACTTGTTCCTAATTCTAATATATTTTCTAGTTTATTTTGTTTCATATAATTTAAAACAAATCTAAAACTATAATATCTTGATTTAGGAACTTTTTTATAACATTTTAAAAATTCCATATCAGAATAATAGTAGCTCATAGCTTTATCTAAATATGGTTTGTAATTATCTAATTTATTATAATCAATGTTCATTAAAAAATATAATATTTATAATCATATTTTTAAACGATCATATAATTATCATTTAATACTAATTCATTTATTTTAAAATCAATTGGACCATCTTTACTAAACCAATTTTTTGGAATAACTATTTTTTTTGCATTACTATAATAACTTGCCCATAAAGAAAATGTTGAATTTGCACAAATAATATAATCAAAACAAGATAATAAAAATAACGATAATTCTGGATGATTTTTCATATAATTATATCTTTCTGGTATATATTTATCTATTATATTATTTATATAATCATTAAAAAGTGATTTTAACATTCCTGATGCATAATCATAATCATCGGTAAATAATATTTTAAAACTGTCATTGCACTTTATTTTTGTTAATGCTGAAATATAATATGTTATGTTTAAATTTGTATGATAATGTGATAAGGCTTTATAATCATCACCTCTTACATGAATTGCTAATAATTTTTTATTATTATGTTCTTCTTTTAATTTATTGTAAATATAATGAGCAATATCTTTTATTTCAAAATTTAACTTATCATTAATTATATGCATATAGTCTTTAAAAAATAAATTTGACTGAAAATATCCAAATAAATATACATTTTTATTTAATGGAATATTTGATATTAAATCAACATAATGTTTTTCTTTTTCTTTAATCACATAATAATCATCAGGAACTTTATCAAATTTTATTCTAGTTATATTATCAAATAAAAAATAATTAAATATAGATGTTCGTTTTTCATCTTTTTGATTATATTTAACACATAATTCTAAATCATATTTTAATGATATTACATATCCTAAATATAATTGAAATAATAAATTACCTAAACCACCCATACATTCAATAACTATTTTTTTTTTATTTGATACATTTCTTACTTTATGATGATCTTTATCTAATGCTAAAATTTTAGGTGTTCCTGGAATATTTTCATGATAATTTTCTGGATAACAATAATCTGGTGATAATATTTTAAATTTTTCATAATTATCTATAAAAAATTTATTCAATTGTGACTCATCGTGCCAAATAGCTATTAAATCTTTTGATTTATCAATAGTAATTCTATTATGAATAGTTTCTGCCATTTTTCTAAAATAATATGTATATCCACCATTAAATCCACCTGCAATATAACATTCTTTATATTCAGATTGATCTATGTAAGCAGTAATTTCTTTTCTAGTTTCTGGTGAACCATTTTTATTACTACTATAAGCAAATCCGGGATGTTTTGTTCCAATATATGGATTATTAGGTGTCGGTAATATTTCATTACCAATATTTTCTAATATTTTCATATCTATATCTAAATAGTATATAACATCACATAATAATTCTATTTCAATACCATGATTTAATAAATATTTATAACGATATAGCGTATCAAGTGGAAAACCTTTTTTATAAATAAAATCTATTTTATATTTAACATTATATTTATTACATATATTTTCAGCATATTCTATTTGATCAGTGCTAATAATATAAACTTTTGGATAATCTAATAAGAAATGTTCTTCTATTGATTTTAATAAATTTTCAAAATATTGTATATAATTTCCTGTTGCAATTAAAAATATACCTATCCGTTTTTTATCTTCATTTGGTTTTTCAACAAAACCGCCATCTATACTACCATCTCTTTGATTTTTTTTACTCTGTTCACCGATCTGATTTTCATGTAATCTATAATTTATAAGTGGTTCATTAATTATTGTCATATTTATATTACTATTAATAGCTCTTTTCCATAATGTTAAATCTTCAAATGGTTTATCGTCTCTATATCTTAATAAATTATTATACATATCATAAGAATTCCAAAATTCTTTAGTATATGCTATACAAGGATGACATATAATATTATGATCTTTATCTAATTGTTTTTTAATTTTATTTATATCTATATATTTTTCACTAGATGATTCTATCCCAAACGTTTCTGCTTTCCATTCTAATGTAATATAATCATTATTTGTTTCTTTATCTTCTGTAATATAATTCATTAATGAACTGCATAAAATATAACCGTCATATATACATTCTAATTGTTTTTCAAATCTATTATACATATAATAATCATCTAAATTAGTATTAAAAATAATATCATAGTTTTCAAATCCAATATTTAATAAATATACCATTGCTTCTGTATGTGTATTTAATTTTTGTTTATAAAAAAAATGTTTATTATTAAAATTAAAACCATCTAAAACACTATAATTATCTCCACCATAATTTATTTCAAAAATATCAAAATTTTTATAAGTTTGATTTAATATTGTTTCAACTGTTTTTTTATACCATCTTTCTTTATAAATTTTTTGTATATTTTTATGATAAAAAATTACTGCACATTTTTTTTCTTCATATGTATTATCTACCTCTTTTTCATAATTTAATATAATATTATTTTTAAATAATACATCACCAATTGCTTTATCTTCATACAGTTCATCTATAATATAGTTTTTATTATTTAATAAAATAAAAATAGATTTTCTTGATAATATATAACCATAACCACCAGCAGCATAAGAATTTATAAACTTGCCTGAATATTCTGTTTTATTTAATTTTAAATTATTACATTTACCAAAATGATATTTTTTATTTATTCTATTTATTTTTTTATTACCATAATAATCACATAATTGTACTTTGATAGTATTATTAAAAAAATCATCATCGACTTTATAAATATGAGTATATAATGTATTTTTATATATCCATTCGTATGCTAATATCATTTTTTCTGGTAATTTTTCATAATAATCTTCACAATTAATATAAAGTACATTATCTTCTAAATACGTTTTTTTACCACATAATATAATTAAATATTTTTGATTAAATTTTTTTAAATATTCAAGTAAAGTATTATATCGTTCAATATAATTATCTTTAACTGATGTATTTATTACATATAATAAACTATTATTAATAATTTTAATTTCTAATAAATTTATATTTATTATATCAATATTTTCTTTTTTATATAATTCTTCTATTTTATTTGAGTTTGTTAATATTTTTTTTACATTATTTGTAATTTTATTATATAATTGAATATTAAAAGTGTCTGTTATAAATAAAAAAATATTACCTTTATGAAAATTTATAAAATGTATATCTATTTCTGATGTACAAATAAATAAAGTATTTTTTGTTAAATTAGTATATTCATTTAAATTATCTATAAAAGTATATTCTTTTATATTTTTACTATCATAAATATAATATTGAGTAATATTATTCATATCAATATAATCTTTAATTTTCATAATATATATTAATAAAAATAATCATTCTATAAAACGATTAATTATTATATCTGTTATTAAAATTATTAAAATTAGATTGATATGATTGTGTTGCATTTTGAGTTTGAATTATTCCCTGTGGATTATTATAATGTTGTATCATTTTAGAATACGCCATTCTTTGTAAAACGTCTTCTGAAAATGTAAATAATTCATCGTAAGACTTTAACATACTATTAGTTATACATTTCACATTTAATGTAAAAGAAAAACTATCTGTTTCACTTGTTAATAAATCAGTTAAACTTGATGGTTCTGTTCCATCTTTATTGAAAAATTTAAACTGTATTCGTTTTAAATCAATAGGTTGCTTAAATTTAAAAATACTTGGTGATGCTTTAATTTGTCCATTAAATTCATCAATCGAAAAAAATGTTAATTTTGTTGTATAATTTCCTGTTGTTGAACTATTATTTCTAATAAATTTAAAATCATTAATATTTAAAAAAATATAATCAACACCAGTTAAAAATTCACCAGATGCATTTTGAAATTTTATATCTTTTATTTCAATTTCAACAACATCATTAATTTGTTGAAAACTATCAATATTACCACTAGAATCTCTCATATATTTAAATTTTATAGGAGTACTTGTTTGGGTTGAATCTACATTTAAAGTTATTATATCCATTATATATATATATATATTATATTTATATAATTTATATATAATATTACATAAAAAATTCGATATTATATTATTTTAATAATTTTAATATTTTTTGGAATGCTAACATCTTTATAAAAATTATTATAAATTTTTATTCCATATGTGGTGGTCTCATTTATTGTGGTGGTCCCATTGGTGGTGGCATCATTTGTGGTGGCATCATTGGTGGTGACATCATTTGTGGTGACATCATTGGTGGTGGCATCATTTGATAAGGATATGGAGATACGTGTTCATGACTTTTATGCCGAGACATCATTTTAAAAACAAAAAACATAAACATTAATCCAAACATAAATAAGGCGCCTCCCATTAATAAATTTTTTACATCAAAATCCATACCAAATAAATTAACTTTTGTAGTATCTTTTATAGTAGTATCAGCGTGTTCATCTTGATCTCCTTCTTGTTTATTTGTAGCGGTACTTTCTCCTTTATTAGATATTGATGCACCAAATTTATCTAATATCACATCTGTCGCAATTTGGTCAGTTACACATGTTTGTAGTGTTTTTACTGCAGATGATTGATTCAGTTTATAATTAAAATTGCCTTTAGTAAAAAAATCACAATTATCAAATTCAATTGTATTTCCTGATTCTCCACTAAAGTGACAATTAAACTGTTGATTACTACTTATATCAACTCCCAACTCTTTCTCAACAGTATTTTTAACATCGTATTCATTATATATTTTACTATCAAAATGGGCAGATACTTTATTAGATACAGATGTAACATTTGACTCACTTGTACTTGTACCTGTAATATCATCAAAAGCATTGCTTACAGTACCTGCAATTTGATCCACTAAATTATCAACCGTTCCTTTAGTATCTAAATTTGATAAAAAATTTTTAGCATCTAAACTTTGTTGAAAACTTTGATCAGATTCTACCGCTTGTTTTAATTCACTTTGTAATTCAGTACTAAACAATTCTTGCATTGTTGTATTTGATTTTAATTGACTCATCATTTCAGATACACAATTGGCATATCCATCTTGATTCCAACTTAAATCTGCATCACCCTCAATATCAATATGACAATTTGATATTTTTATGGTATTTTTAGTAGAACAATTCACATTATTTGATGATCGTTGATTTTGTGTAAATTTACCAATAGTCTTATTTGTAATGTTATTTGTTATTTTATTTATATTATCTATTCTACTAGATATTGAAGAATTTATTTCATTCATAATATTTACATTATCTACTACTGACTGGTTTCCTCCCATATATATATATATAAAGATAATTAAAATAAATGTATATAAAAATTAAAATAATTCTTTTAATAAATATTTTAATTTTTATATATATTTATATATATATATATAAATGGGTAATACATTATATAAACCTAATTCTACTGGTATTAAAACTGATTTAAATTGTAATATAAATTCCGAGATAACAGAAAATTGTAAAGTACCATTAACAAAACTTATAGAAGATACTTTTAAAAAAGATCCAGAAATAAGAAAAAGAGTATGTTGTACAGGAATTGGAAAAAAATATATAAGATTACCAGCGATAAATGATGCTGGTGAATTAGATGATACTGTCATAGCAATTAATTTTACAGAGAATGATTTAAACGATCCAAAATTTTGTAGTATAGATGGTACTAATTATGGATGGAATGAACAAAATAGAGGATCTTATAACTCATCATTTAGTTATAGAAAGCCGGATAGATATTATCTAGATGAAACTGATAATTGTGTTTTATTTTACAAAAATAGTAATAAAACAGGATTTTGTGATAAAATATTAAATAATACAAGTTATAATCCAAATTTTAAAGGTCAAGATAGTGGCTATCGTTCAAGAGGGGACTCAACCGAATATCCTTCTGAACCAAAGAATATAAATGGTATGCTCAAGTTTAATAACTATGAAGATTGTAATTGTATGAATAGTATACTTCATCAAAACAATATACCAGCATATAATAAAAAGGATATAATGAAAAATTATACAGAAACTCTTGATCCATATAGTTATGATGCACTTTGCTCTTTACATTATGGTCAGACTTTTAATGATAATGAGGAAGGTGATCAAAAGATTGACTGTTTAAATGCTATATTTGTTGAGAATAATACTCTAACAAATTCTAATTTAAATGAAGTTCAAACCTGTAAACAAGATGATGGAAATTATAAGAATGTTCACGATAATCAGATGAATTCTGAACCCGTGTTACCATCAGTAGATAAGGATGATAGTCCTACAATTCAACAGATGAAAAAAATGAGTGCTAAAACATCAGCATCACAACTAGATCCACAACCAGATCTACAACCAGAACCCACATCACCAGTTTCACAAGAGTCATTAAGTTTTAGTGAATTAATTAATCAACATCCTGAATATATTGGTATTGGAATAATTATTTTATTAATGGTATTATTTTTAATTTATGAATTAATATAAAAATTTACAAAAAATAATATAAATATATATATATATAATGGAATTAAAATTAAGAATTATAATAGGTGTTTCAGTTGGAATTATTTTAAGTTTAATTGTTTCTTTTCTTTTAAAACCAACATGGTTAAATGATTTATTTGCAGGAAAACTAAAAGGTTATCATATTAAACAGAATTCACAATGGAAATCAAGTGGGTATCGCGCATATAAATTAGATGTAAAACATACTTTAGATTCAGACTTAAATCTAAAATCTGTAAAGGATTGTTTTAATTTAAAAAATTTTAAAGTAAAAGATCGAAAAAAAATTAAAAAAGAAGCAGTTAGGGGTCACTGGAATAATGTAGCAGGTTGTACTTTTTACAAAAAAGCAAAATTAGAACAACCTTATCAAGATTGTACTGGAATAGATGAATCAGTGTGTAGGGATAGTGTAAGTTTTAAACTTAAATAATTTCATTTAAACTAAAATTTTTTTAATTTTTAAATAAATAGGAGTTTGGTATTCTTTAGGAATATATTTAAAACTAATTAACTGTTTATTTTTTTTATACTGTTTATAAGCACGTTTATTAGTTTTAAAATATTCTTCTCTTTTTTCTTTATTTTCTCTAATTTCTTTACGTAATTTATTTGATATTTTTTCATTTTTTGGAAAAATATTAGGAATATTATCACTACAATCACCATTAATAATTTTTTGTTCAAGTGCTTCTTTTGCTTCTTCTCTAGATAATTTTTTTAATTCTTTTTTTTTATAATCTGCAAAATATAAATTTTCATATCCAAGTTGTAAAAAATCATTATCTCCTGATACTAAATATATAGTTTTATTTGTATGTTTTTTTCTAATATATCTAGTACAAAGTGCAATAATATCATCTGCCTCCATTTTAGCATATTTAATCATAAAAATATTTGAATTATTTTTAACCAATTCTGGAATTATTTTAGAATAAGTATATTTAAATGTTGGTTTAAAATTATGTTTTTTTGACAAATCTACTCTCTCGCCTTTATAACATTCCATTAAGTCATTCCTCCATAAACTTTCTTGTGGAGCATCAAGACAAAATATAATAATAGAATTATTAAATACTGTTGGTGTAACTAGTTTTTTTATTGATTCTACATACATTTTTTCGTATTTTTCAAGAAATATTTTGTTTTTACTCCAATCATATTTTGGATTATCTTTATGTTCTTTATACTCTTCTTTTTTTGAAAAACTAAACCATCGTAATGTCGCAAAAAATCTATGAAATGACGTATATGATGAATCTACTAATATAATATTATTCATTAAATATAAATAATATTATTATTTTAAATTATATTTTCAAATTTTTAGTTCAAAAAATGTTTTATTTTATCTTTTGATATAATAAAATAATATAAAAATCCTCCATTAATAATGTAATTATTGTTACACATATAACTATAATTGTCAAATAAATTAAAATAATAAAATAATGAAAAACAAATAAACCAAGATATATATTTATTAAAATTATTCTCAAATCTTAAAAATATAAATAAATAACTTAAAAAATATATTATAATAAATTGTTTTATATCTAGTGTTATAAATGAAAATATATTCATAATTAAACTTGTCATATAAAGTAAATGCCAACTATTTTCACCTATTATACTTTTTCTAACAAGTGTCATTAAAAATGAGGCTATTTGTATAGAAAACATTGGTGTAAATGATGTATTTATATTTCCTAACATAAATAATGTTGCAAGAATTTGCATTTCTCCATAAATACGATTAATTTTCTTTACCTCGGTTTCTGGTATATTTTTATTATATGGCATATTTCTCATTGTTTTTGTAATACTTTTATAGTGTAAAGTGATTATATCAGCAAGAAATAAAGTTATAAAACAAACAATAATATTAAAATAAAGAGGTAAATTATAATAAAAGCATAAGGAACATATACTACTTCTTAATGCAAATATAATACTATGCAATCTAAATTCAGGATATATCATAGGTTTTCCTTTTATTCTATTTTTCGGAATATGAAATATTAATGATGTAAGACTAAGTAATGAATGTAATAGTAAAAAAAATGGAGTATGTTTATCTTTATTCAAATATGTATCCCTGTAAATAATTAATAAAAAAAATCTATATAAATAATGTGCTAATGTTGATATACCTAATAATTTATGTATATTAAAATGATCTTCTTTTGTAAATAATTTATATAAATTGTTACTCTTTAAAAACATTATACATAATATATGTGTCTATTTATATATATAATTATATATATATATATGTGTCTATTTATATATATAAATATATATATATATAATTATATATATATATAATTATCTAATGAGCTTAATAACTAAACTAAATAATTTAATTATTGATTGTAAATATAGAGTTTCTTGGAATGAATATTTTATGTCAACCACTTTACTTGTTTCTTCTAGATCATCATGTGATAGATTACATGTTGGTTGTATATTAGTTAAAGATGATAGAATTATTGCTTCAGGATATAATGGATTTTTACCTGGTGCACCACATAAAAGTATTGTTGTTAATAATCACGAACAAGCAACTGTACATGCTGAACAAAATGCTATCGCGGATTGTTCAAAACGTGGGGTAGAAACATTTGGGGCAACAGCATATATTACACATTATCCATGCATTAATTGTGCTAAAATATTAGCAGCAGCAGGTATTAAAAAAATCTTTTATATGAATAATTATAAAAACGATGATAATGTTTTAAATATATTAAAAAGTGTTAATATTGAAATTACAAATATAATATTTGAATAATAAATCTCAATAAAATATAATAATGGTATTATATTCTAAAGATTTAAAATATATTTATATCCATATATCAAAAACCGGAGGTTCAACAATAAAAAAAACATTACCTTTCACTCCAATAAATTATAAATATAAATTTAAGTATAATAAATATGATAAATATATGTATATTGAGAATAATTATCATTTAAAGTCTACTGATATAGAAAAACTTAATATTGATAATATAGAAGAATATTTTACATTTACATTTGTAAGAAATCCTTATGACAGATTATACTCTACTTATCTTTACATTAAAAATATGAAAACACAGAATTTTAATAATTTAACTTCATTAATATTATTATTAGTATTATTTATATCAGGAATAGTTTTTAGGTATAGTATAAAATTATTTTTAATATATCTTATATTATTTAGAAAATTTTTTAGATTTATTTTTAATTTATATTTTACAGATTTTAATTACTTTATAAAAACACATTTTGAAGAACTTTATAAAATATTACCATATTCAGTATGTCCACAATATGATTACATTAGTAATTCAAAAATAGATTTTATTGGTAGAGAAGAAAGGTTTGACGATGATTTAAAATTTTTAATTAATAAATTTAATTTAAATGTTGTAATTAAAAATGATAAAGTAAATAATAAAAGGGATGGTAATAATTTTTATAAATATATTGATAAATTTGATAAAGAAACAATTGAATTTGTTAATAATTTTTATTCAATAGATTTTAAAAATTTAAACTATAATAAAATTATTTAAATTCTAATTTACCAATTTACCAAATAATGGTATTTTATAATGAAATGAAATAAAGAATAAAGTTAAAAATAATATACTTAAATTTCTATTTATAATAATATTATCAAATATGGACTTTTTACTTGTTAAATCTTTACTTTTATACATTAGATTACCTAATATATTATCAATAAAATATTGTTTAAAAGTATTTTTTTGGTATTCAACTTTTTTATTTCTAAAAAACCACTGCCCAATCATATGAATAAGTAAAAAGGTATAGCCTAAATAAAATAAAGATTTTGGTTCATTTATAATAATAATATTTGATGAAATAAATATTATTAAACATATAATTGAAGATATCCAAATAAATTGTTCATAACTAATTTTTTTTTTCCAGATAGGTGTATCATCATTTAAATCTTTTAACTTAAACGCATAATAAAATAAACAAATACTTACAATAAGTAGAATAATTTTCATATTACTATTATTTATAAAATATTAATTTTTTAATAACCAATTTTGTGGTAAGAAAATATGTGTATGTCTTGGATAATTATAGTATTCTTTTACTTTTTGAATTGTAACTTTTTTATATATTTTTCCTGTTATTTTATCTTTATCATTAATACTATGGATTATTTTAGTATCAAGTAACCCTTTCTTACTACTATTAATTGTAAAAACAACGCGTCCTTGATTTTTTGGATTAAAATTTTGTACAAGTAATGTACCTTTTGGGTAGACTTTATTAAAATCTATCTTTTCTAATCTTTTTTCACTATTAAGATATTGAAACCACGCAGATGTGCTTCCTGGTCATTTTTTAACAATCGGAGTTAATTTTTGTCCTGCTACTTTACCAGGAACTTGTAATCCCATATATCTTCTAACTAAATTTGCTAATCCAACACAACTTAAACCTTTTTTTTAATGATATTCAATTCAGGTAGTTTTTCATTTTGAAACCAAAATGGTTCATAATCTTTTTTTTAATTCTAAATATTTAATTTTATATTTTTTTATAACTGTTTTTAGTTACTTTCTTATGACACTGTATACATAAAGTTCTATAATTATCTAATCCACATTCTCCACCACCTTCTTTAACTGGAACTATATGATCAGCATCCCATAAACCACCACCATGTTTTCTTTTCCAAATTTTTCTTTTTAAAGATATATTATAAATTTTTAAAAAGTCTATTCTTTCTTTTCCTTCTAAAGTTAATACTGTTTTTGCAATATCTTTAGTATCAATATTACATATACTACAAATACCTTTGTCTCTTTTAAATACACAATCACGGATATATCTACCACTTTTTCTAATTAACATTTCATGTACACATTCTTGACTACACATTGTTCTTCTTGGTGGAATTACTATATTCTTACACCATCTACATAATGGTTTACCATCATTATTATATTCTATATCTGTTACTTTGCCCATAAATCTTTTATTTGATGACATTATAAAAATATATAGTTTTTATTTATACATATTTTTTTAAAAAATAAAATATGTATATATATATATATATGTTTCAAACTAATAGAAACGGAAATCAAAATGAGATCCAACAAAATTCTTGTATGAATCCACTTTATACTATTGAAGTATTATTTATTATTATTAGTAATTGGTTTTATTATATATAAACTAATGTTACCTAATAATAGTTCTTGTTCTGATATGTTAGCTTTAAGCGCAACCCCCGGATTTTAATTAAAGTATTCTCTGGATTCTATTTTTGTTTAAAAATAATATAAATATATAGTTTTAATTAATATATTACTATGTTAATTAAAAGATTTCAAAAATATTTAAAAAATATAACACCTAATGTTACTATATTTTTCATTTTAATATTAGTTTTATTTATATATAGTTTTTTTATATTTGTAAACAGAATTAAAAATTTTATGAATAATACTAATCGTATAGCTATCGTTTCAAGCATAAATTATCATTTTGAATGTATTGGATTTTTATGTGAGCTATTTAAAAATTATAATATAGATGTATATCATGTTCCGGAAATGAACAATGAAAATTATATAGAGTATTTTAAAAATTTTTATCCAAATTTAAGAAACTTTAAATTAAATAAATTAACGCTTTTTAAAGAATATTCATATAGTAAAATAATAAAATTAACTTCTCATGATAATATTAAAATTAAAAGTAATGAAAAGGTTTTATCAATACATCATTTTTATGATAAAAAAGAACAATTACTTGATAAAAAATATATTACATTATCACCTTTAGTAAAAAGTACTTTATCTTCAATTAATATTTTACCTATTTATAGAATTACAATTAATATTCATAATAATAATTTTAATAATAAAACAATAATATTTATAGGTAGAGTTTTTAACAATAATATAGATATATTTGATAATTTTTTAGGAAAAATAAATTATAAAATAATATTTTTTTGTAGACATAAAGAAGATCCTTCATCAGTTAAATTTAATAATTTAAATAATAAAAATAAAATAAAATATTATTATTGTAAGAATATTAATTTTATGATTAATAAAATTAATAAATCAACCTTTTTTTATATTGATAAAAAGGATGATAGATTTAGTGGTTCTATTACATTAGCATTATCAAATAATATACCAATAATAATTGATGAATTTCAAAAAAAGAAATATGGTTTTCCAGCAATTACTTATGTTAAAAATATAACAGAAATAATTGATAAATTGAATAATATATCAAAAGATGAATATAATGAAATAGTTAATAAACAAATGAACTTTAGTAAAAAAATATTAGATAATTATCCTAATCAATTAAAAAAATTGATTTAAATATATTCTTTTAATTAATATATATTATAATGTTAATTAAAAGACTACAGAAAGAATTAAAAGATATGGAACATTCACCTAATACTGATTGTTCTGCTGGACCAAAAAATGATAATATTCAAGTTTGGAGTGCTACTATTTTTGGACCAAAAGACACTCCATATGAGGGCGGTGTCTTTAATTTGAATATTGAATTTCCTTCAAATTATCCATTTAAGCCACCAATTATTAAATTTATAACACCCATTTATCATTGTAATATTAATAAACATGGAAATATTTGTCTTGATATTTTAAATAAAAGTTGGAGCCCTGCATTAACAATTAGTAAAGTATTAATTTCTCTTTGTTCTCTATTAAGTGAACCAAATCCAAGTGATCCATTAGTTCCATCAATTGCAGAATTATATAAAGTTAATAAAGGTATTCATGATGCAAATGCAAAAGAATTTACATTAAAATATGCATCATTATAATATTATTTTAAATATTTTTGATATTCTTTTGATAGTAATAGTAGTGCTTGTAAAATAGACCACAAATTTTCTTTTGAATGAGTATCAACTTGTAAATAAATTTCTTTAAATTGTAATATTTTATCCATATATTTTTCACTTTCACTACCGTAATTTTTTTCAACCTCGCCTTTATAAATACTTTCATCCATAAAATATTCAGGATTTTTATTCATTATTTGAGTTTCATGATCTATTGCATAATGACCAAATCTCTTTATTGGATATATTGAATTTACCTTAATTATCATACAAAATTTTGTATGATAGGTCTTTCCAATTAATGGGCTTATTTGCTCCAAAAAATCAGATAATATATTGTTAAAATTTTTAATTAGCTCCGTTTTATCCATTAATAGTAAGTATATATATATCTTTAAATATATAGAAAAATTGAAAAAAAAAATTTATTAAACAATAAAAATATAGTAATGTCTAATGACTTTAACGCTGGAAATAAATCATCTTTTTGTCGTGTTGTTTATAGTAAGCATCTAAATACAATTGGGTATAAGATTACTAATATTCATCATGAATGTAGATATGGTTCTACATGTAGAGGATGTCATAATCCTTCTGAATTTAAACAATTATCTCATATTACAAAATGGGAAAAAAAAAATAAAGCATCCATTAATCTATTAGAGATAAGTGATTCTATTAAAAATAGCTTTATGGAGGAAGCGGGAAAGATTAAAAATCCAAAATATAAATCAAGTATTATTCACGCATCTACTTTATCTTTTGATAAACTATTACATTATTGGTTTGATATTACCTGTTATCATCGTAAAATTGCTAAAACATTAAAATATCAAAGCTCGTGTGATGGTTATACAAATATTAAAGATATTCCTCGTTTTTACTTGGAAAATGAAGATGATGTTTGGGCACTTGAACGTGTTATACATTATTGTAATGATTATAAAACAATGATTGATAATAGAGGTAAGCCATTTATCGTAAAACAAGTATGTGTTGGACATAAGAATTGCAAAAATGGAGTACATGATTATAAAGACCTTGTTTGTATTGATAATTTAATACATGAAAAATGTTCATGTGAACAATATAATTATGATGAAAGAAGAGAATCAATTCTAAAAGATATTGAAGAACAGAAAAAGAAACTTGTTGGTGGAGTTGATGAAGATGGTTTTGTTACTACTATAACAAAACCAATGCGAGCGCAGATAAATGAAGAAATAGTAAAATTACAAAGCCACCTTTCTAGTTTACGACCAATAATGATTCATTATACTGAACAAGGTATTATACCATTAGCACAACGGATTAAAGAAAGAGAAGAAAGTAAACCTAAAGATATTGATGTTGTAGAAATAAAAACAAAAACAGTACGACGTGTTAAGAAGAAAGGTAAATAATTTCATTACCATGGATATATTTCCATTCTTTTATTATAAAATATTTTGATATTAAATTATATAATTCAGTTTTATTAAAAATATAATAATATCTTTGTTCAATTATATTATTATTTTTATCTTTCCAAGGAACAAGATTATCACCATATACAAAATTTAATTTCTTGTTATGACTTTGATCTATAGACCAAACAGATAATAATATTTCACCATTTTTTTTAATAACTCTTTTCATCTCTTTTAATGCTTGTTCTCTGCGCTCATTATTAGATAAGTGATGGAAGGATGCAATAGATATAATATAATTAAAAGTATTATCTTCAAATGGTAAAGTTGTCATATCAGATAAAATTACATTTAATTTTTTATCTTTACAAATTTTTGTAAAGTTATAACAATTATCTACACCTGTAAAATTATAACCTTCATATTCCATATTTCTTCCATTACCACATCCTATATCTAAAATATGAGTATTCTTTGATTTAGAAAATATAAATGCATCAATCCAAGACCATTTATTTTGTCTTTTGTCAGAGAAATTTTTTGCAATATTTTCATATACCTTATTAACATATTTTTGTTCCATTAATTAATTAAAATAATAATTTTATTCTTAATTAATCAATTTTTATTCATATATATATATATATATATGAATAAAAAAGTTATATTTTATATTTTTATTTTACATATAATATTATTTTTTGTTATTTTTTTTTTTAATAATAAAATAAATGAATATTTTGATTCAGAATTAAAAAATATTATAATTAAGAATGATGCGGAACAATTGTTAAATTTTATAATACAACAAAAATTATTTACTACTTTATTTATAAAAAATAATTTTAAATGTGATACAACAAAATTTAAAAAATGTATAAGAGATATAAGTAAAATAGAAAAGTCTATAAATAGACCCATACGTAAATCTTTAATTTATCAAATATCACCAAATATTGTTGATCTTGATTATAAAATAAGAGATTCTTATAATTGGAAATGTCAAATATGTAATATAAGTTGTTTAAATAATAAAGATCTTTTAGATATTCATACTAAATCAGGAGTATTTTATATAAAAAATATTCTTAAAAAAGAAGATGTTATAGTATGTTGTCGTCTATGTCATTATAATATTAATCCTAATGACCACCAAAATTTAGTTTTAACAAATAATATAATAAATAGAATACATATTTTACGTAATTTACTTTAAAATATAGTATAAAATATTATATATATTAATGTCAAATATTACATTTGAAATAACTGATTATGAATTTTTAAAAGATCAAATCGTTACTAATATTACATATAAATTAAGTTTTAATGATCTAAATGTATTATATATATTATCTATACCATCTAATCCAATATGTGAAATTGAATTACTTAATTTAAATAAAAAACATATAAATAAAATTATTAAAAAATTACAAAAAATAATTACTAATAAAGATTACTCCTATAAAACAACCGAATCTATTAAAAAAATATATGACTGGATACTAATAAATTTATCACCTACATATGAATTAAATTTATAATTTTTTTATTTATACAATTTATAAAAAATAAATACAAGTAAAATAAAATTTGGTACTGTCATAAGTACATCTGCTGCTGCTGACAACATTTCTGCTCTGTGTTGTGATGGATCAAGTTTGTCATCAAGGCAAACCACAATATATGTTATTTTTAGTAGTATAACTATCGATAGAACAATATATACAAGTTCCATATATATATATATATATATATAATTTTTATATATATATATATATATGTATATAATTGTTTTATTTATAGTAATTATTTTAACTATTATTTTATTTATTTATAAATTTAAAAAAGAACAATTTAGTAATAATTCATATAAAATTAATATTGATAATATTTTTAATAATATTATGACAAATAATAATTTTAAAAAGTATACACCTGTTTTAGTAAATAATGATCCATGGATTATAACATTAGATTCCTTTTTAACACCTGAAGAATGTAAAGAATTAATAAATGTACCAAGTAATTGGAATATTAGTAATTTAACTGGTGGTAAAAATAATAAAGAATACAGAAATAGTTACTCTTACAATTGTAATAATGAATGTTTAGATATAAATATTGTAAATAAAATTCAAAATAGAATAGAAGAAATTGTTTCTATTCCAAAAACAAATTATGAAGATATGACATTAACAAAATATTATAAAGGAGGATTTTTTAAGATACATCATGATTATGTACCTAAAGAAGCTAATTTAAAGACTTTTAATAAAATTGGACCAAGGATTTTAACATGTTTAATATATTTAACAGATGATATTACTGATGATTTAGATGGTGGATCTACCTCATTTAATAAACTTAAATATAATATTAAACCAAAATTAGGTAGAGCATTAATTTGGACAAATGTAGATAATAATTTAGAAAAAGATGAAAGAACCTCTCATGAAGCATTACCTGTAATAGATGGAACTAAAATTATATCACAAACTTGGATTCATTCAAAAAATTATCATTAAACTAAAATAAACTAGTAGTAATTTTATATAAAATAGTTATAGCTAAAAAAATATATAATTTATATATATTTTTTTATCTAATTAAATATAATATAAATGAATCAAGTTATTTTATTATTATTAATAAATTTTATATTAAATTTTTTAACTTTTACAAAATATATAAATAAAAATGTAGCATATGTAAATCTAATACTAACAGCAGTTGCTTTAGTATATGTTGGAACACAATTTAAAAATAATAATATTCAGTTATCCGATGTAGAACAAATTGATGAAAATATGAGTTATATGTATCCAATTATTATGTCTATATTTATGATATGTATTTTTTGTATTATTAAATTTTTACCAAAATATAAAACTATAATTATTAAACTTTTATTTATGACAAGTATTATTTTAAATTTAACTAATATTATACCAATAAATGAAATAATAATTGTTATTTTAACAGTTGCTTGGTTTACATTTGATTATTTTACAAAAGGTGATTATTTACCATTAAAATTATTTATGAATAATTTATTTGCGATTTTAATGTGTATTTCAAGTTTAGGATTAATTGAACTTAAAAATATAAAAACAGGAGTTATTTTATTAATAGGTTTATTTTTCTTTGATATATTTTGGGTTTTTGGTAGTAAACTTATTTTTAAAGAAAGTGTTATGGAAAGTGTAGCAGTTAATGTAGATATGCCATTATTATTAAAATATTTTTATACTGATACTAAACCATTAATGGTTGGTCTAGGTGATATTATAATACCAGGATTATTTATTAAATTATTAAATGGTACAGATCAATATTATCCTTGTTTAATAGCATATATAGTAAGTTTAATAGGTACAATTACAGCAAATGTTTTATCTGGTTTATCACAACCAGCTCTATTATATATTGTACCTGCTGTTTTAGGTACATATTATTTGAAAAAATAATCTAAATTAATTTATATGAAAATAATTATTTTTATTGTATTAGGTATAATTGGATTAATATTTTATGTTAGTAGATATACAGAAACTTTTAATCAAACCGAATCTAATATAACAACCCAAGTAAATGATGGTCATACCGGTAATCCTAGTAATCGAAGTAAATGCTTTTCTTGTGAAAATGAAATAATGAATAGAGATAATGAGTATGTAAGACATGGTCAAAAATGTTTTGATTGTGAAAAAAAAAAATTAAGAAATAAACCATTATTTGAACAAAATGTAGAGCCATATTTAAATAGATTTTTACAAAGATAATTTAATAATTATATATAATAATTATTAAAAATCTAATCATTTTTATAATGTATAAAATAATGTTAGGTGGTGGTAAAAGTAATACCAAACAATGGGATGTATTTAGACATAATGGTCCATTTTTTCCTCCAGAATTTGAAAGACATAATATACCAATTATTATTAATGGTAAAGATGTAAAAGTATCTAAAATTGCTGAGGAATATTTAACTATTTATGCTAATTATCTTGATTCTGATTATGTTAAAAAACATCGATTTAATAAAAATTTTTTAAAAGATTTAAAAAATTTAGATAAAGATTTAAATATTGATGACATGAGTCAAGTTAATTTAAGACAAGTTAAAAATTATATAGATAAAAAAAGGGAAGAAAAAAAAAATATGTCTAAAGAACAAAAGAAAAAATTAAAAGATGATCAAGATAAAATTGAAGAACCTTATAAATTTTGTATTATAAATGGAGCGCAACAAAAAGTCGGTAATTATAAAATAGAACCACCGGGTATATTTTTAGGTAGAGGAGAACATCCAAAATTAGGTATGATAAAAAAAAGAGTAGAACCAGACAATGTTACAATTAATTTAGATAAAAATGCTCCTATTCCAAAACCAAATGTACCAGGTAAATGGGATAAAGTAATTCATGATAATAAAGTTATTTGGTTAGCAACATGGACAGATGAAATAACTAAAAAAAATAAATATGTTTTTACATCTATGGAATCTATATTTAAATCTAAAAGTGATGAAAAAAAATTTGATTTAGCCCGTAAACTAAAAAAGAAAGTTAAAGATATTAGAGATGATTATATGAAAGAAATGGAAAATGAATCAGAAACGGTGCGTCAATTAGCAACGTCATTATATTTTATAGATAATTTAGCATTAAGAGTTGGTGGTAAAAAAGATACAAAAGAAAAAGCAGATACTGTTGGTGTAACTAGTTTACGCGTTGAACATATTGATTTTTTAAGTGATCAAGTTATTAAACTTGATTTTTTAGGTAAAGATAGTATTAGATTTTGTAAAAAAGTTAAAGTTGATAAATTAGTTTATGATAATCTTAAAAAATTTACAGAAAATAAAAATAAAAAAGATGATTTATTTCATAAAATTACATCTTCAAATTTAAATGAATATCTTGAAACATTTATGAAAGATTTAACAGCAAAAGTATGGAGAACTTATAATGCATCATATGTATTTCAAAAAGAACTAAATAAATTAAAAGAATCAATCGTTAAAAATATTCCTGAAACAGAAAGAATTAACTATCTTATAACATACTTTAATCAAGCAAATACAACTGTTGCACTTTTATGTAATCATCAAAAAGCAGTTACAACTAATATAGATAATGCTATGGATAAAATAGATAAAACTATAAAAAGTACACGTGATAAATTAAAAAAAGCTAAAAATAAAAAAGATACAGATAAAGCTAATAAACTTGATGCTAAAATAAAAACACTAAAATTAAAAAAAGAAAATAAATCAAAAATGAAAAATGTTAGTTTAGGAACAAGTAAAACAAATTATATTGATCCACGCATTATATTTGCTTTTATAAAAAAATATGAAATACCAGAAGAAAAATTATTTACTAAACAATTATTAAAACGTTTTGAATGGGCTAGTAATGTTGATAAAGATTATAGTTTTTAAATATAAATTAATTAAAGGGAATTTATATTAATATAATAATTATGGATATTTCTAGTTTTAATATTGAACCATTTGGTAATAATTATGGTCTTCATAATAATTTATTATCAAGTGTTAGTACATCAAGGAGTGTTAATCAAATACCTGGAGTTTTAACTAAAGAAATAAAACCACCGGTACGTTCTTCAAATCAAAAATCTAGTGGTCGTTGTTGGATTTTTGCAGCTCTTAATATGCTTCGTCGCCCATTAATTGAAGAAAAAAAACTATCAGATAATTTTGAATTTTCTCAAAGTTATTTATTTTTTTACGATAAAATGGAAAGAATGAATTACAATCTTAAACTTGTAGAAGATTTAAATATTCAAGAAAAAGATTATAATAATAGAATTATACAACATATTCTTAAAGAGCCATTTGGAGATGGTGGTCAATGGGTTATGTTTACTAATATAGCAAATAAGTATGGACTCGTCCCAAAAGATGCTTATCCAGAAAGTACTCATAGTAGTAATTCAAGAGGAGTTAATATGGTTTTATCAAGAATGTTTAGAACTTTTGTAAAAAATTTTTATAATAATCCGAATGAATATAATAGAAAAAAATATCTTGAGAAAACATATCAAGTTTTAATTAAATTTTTTGGAGAACCACCAAAAAATTTTGTATGGAATTATAAATCAGATAAATTAATTAAAACATTTAATGGTACACCACAACAATTTATGAAAGATTTTTGTAAAATTAATTTTAATGATTATGTATCATTAACACATGATCCAAGAAATGAATATAATTGTCTTTATGGAGTAGAACATCTCGGTAATGTTGAAGGCGGTGATGATGTTAAATATCTAAATGTTAATATGGATAGAATGGTTGAATTAACAAAAAAAGCAATTGATAATAATGTTCCAGTTTGGTTTGGTAGTGATGTAGGACAGTTTTTTAATTCAAAACTTGCTATGTTAGATGAAAAAAGTTTTGATTATGTAGACTATCTTGATCTAGATGATAGTATGAATAAAAAAGATCGTATATTATTTGGTGAAAGTTTAATGACACATGCAATGGTTTATACTGGTTATAATACAGATCCATATGGTTCAATAGATTATTGGAAGATTGAAAATAGTTGGGGTACTGAAGGTCCATATGGTGGAAGCTTACTTTGTAGTGATAAATGGTTTAGAGAATATACTTATCAGTTAATTGTTCCTAAAAAGTATATTACCGAATCTGAATTAGGTGTATGGAATGGTGCTATTAGTAATTCATTTCCAATTTGGGATCCAATGGGATCATTAGCATAATTAAGTTATTTTAAGTTCCATTTTTTATAATATTTTTTAACGTGTTTATCAACTTTAAAAATATTAGAATTATATTTTAATAAATGTAACCCATTAAGATTTTGTAATCTTGATAATGCAACATAACCCTGACCTTTTTCCCAAACATTATGATCTAATACCATACTTGCTTGACTTAATGTTTGTCCCTGTGATCTATGAATTGTTATACTATAAGCTAAAAGTAATGGATATTGTTCCATCATAATAGATTTATTTTTTTCTATTTTTTTTTCCCATATATGTTTTTCTATTAAATAATTTTTTTGTCCAAATCTAACAACAGGACCATCTGGTGTAAAATCTATAATAGTACCAACCATTCCATTTAATAATCTTCTGCTATGATCATTTACAAGATTTATTACTGGTGATCCTACTTTTAGTATTAATTCTTCTTCCAATGGTGAATTTTTATTAATTATGTCTTTAAAAAAATGTTTATCTTTATCATAATGATATGTAGCAATATATTTATATTCTTTGTTTTTATTTTCTTTTAATTTTTCTGTATTTATTTTTCTAGCCATACTTCTTAATGGTACTAATAATGGATAATACTCTTCATTACTTATTCTTGATTTTAAAATATTATTAGATTTATCACTTAATTCTCTACCTTTTCTAATTTTATATAATATTTTATTTAATTTATTATCTGATGATCTATGATTTTCAGTTAGATTAATACCACAATCAAACATATTTTCCCATTCTTCGTATTTAAAACAATATTCACCTTCAACAGGAGGTAATTGAAAAAAATCACCAACAATAAATAATTTTATACCACCAAATGATTGATCATTTTTTCTAATATGCTTACCAATATAATTTAATATATCTAATGTTCTTATGTTAATTAATGAAATTTCATCAATAATTAATATATCTGTTTTTTTCCATTCTTTTACTTTTTTTTTATTATCAAGAACTTTTTTTAATACTGTATTAAAATCATCATACTCGTTAATAATACCTATACCACTCCATGAATGTATTGTTGTTCCATTAATTATTTTAGATGCAATACCGGTTGAGGCAGTTATTGCAATATTCATGTATTTTTTTTTCCAATATTCAATATATTTATTTGTCAAATAACTTTTACCACTACCAGGAGGCCCTGTTAAAAAAATATTTTTTAAATTTTTTGTAATAATTTCTAATGCATCATTAGATGTTAAATTTAAATATTGCATATACTAATAAATATAAATAAATATTCTATAAATGTCTTTTATAAAAAATTGAAAAAAATAATAAATATGTATAGTTAATATTATATTAATGTCTTACTTTGATAATGATGAACATATGAATTTTAAGACCATTTGGTCTATTGGTTCAACCTCTTCTGGAGCGTATACTTTTAATGGAACTAAATATCCAGAAGTATGTCTCCCGTCCCCACATACAACATGTAATCCACTATTTATTGGTACTGATCAAGAAAATGATATTGAAAATATCCGTAAAGGTGTTGAATATCTTATTAGTAATGATTATGGACCAGTCCTACTAGTAAACTCGATTGGTTATTCTATTGATGGTAATAAAACAGAAACACCTGGATCACCACTAAAAGAAGTTACTGAAACGGAATTTGCTAATACTCGTTTAATTAATAAATTTTCACAAGTTGTAAAAGAATTAGAATATGAAAATATGTTTTGGGTATTTAACAGAAACTATAGTACACAAAATGGAAAAATGGGAGGACAATGGGCAAATGTTGGATATAATATTTTATCGATTATGAAAATTCCTAATTATAATCAATACACGTTTATTGCAGATGTTGGTGGTGGGTCTGTTACATTTTATAGTTGTAATGGTGATAAATTTACAGAATATAAAAATATTAAAATGTTTTTGAATAAGAAAAATAAGGAATCGCCAAATATGCTATATAATTTAGATCCTACTTGTAAAATGTTTGTAGAAAAATTTAAAGAATCAATTTCACAATATTCCGAAATTACAACTCAAAATCTATTAGTTTTACAAACAGGTAAAATGCGAGAAGATAATGTATATAGTGATAAAAATAGTAAAGTAGAACTTGAAAAGTTTCCTTATTCACATTATTACTTGGATAATAAATATGAACTTTTTGGAGAAGCAATGGATTTATGTAATTCTATAACAGAAGAAAAAGATGTTAAATCAATTAATTTTTATCAGTCAACTAATAAAAATGTTATTAATATAATTGTAAATGAACCTCAACTATTTGATTATATTAAAAGTTATATTGTTAGTTGGTATACATATTTATTTAATTAATTTAACTTAAAAAAAGAATACTTATTTATTTAATGTCTGATAATGAATGGTCAAGTGATGAAGAAATTAATGAAGTTCCAGAACAAAAGGAATTAAATATGTTAGAATATGAAGAGGATAGCGATTATGAGGATGAGCGTCAATATATTTTATCATTAACAAAAGATAAGATATTTGATTTTGAATCTTCATTATCACATATAGAAAATAAAAAAAATAAAAAAAATAAAAAAAAAGTAATTAAACCTTCGAAAAAAAAAATTATAATTGATATTTATACTCTAAATAACGAAGAGTCTAATAAAAAAAAATGGATATCTAAAAGAATGAAAGATAAAAGATTAAAAGAGGGTAAAGTTGAAGTAACTAAAAGAAAATTTAATCCAAAATTACCTTTACCTACATTTAAAACTTTTAAAAAAGAAAAACAAACTACTAAATTTACAAGCAATGATTTTCCAACATTATAATTATATTTAAAAATAATTTTTTTATTTATTTTATATGAATACTTATTTTGCAGAATATGTATGGTTAGATAACGATAATAATTTTAGGAGTAAAACAAAAATTGTTTCTACAAAAGATAAAGATAGATTTAATATTACAGTATATCCACATTGGAATTATGATGGTAGTAGTACAGGTCAAGCAATACTTGATGATTCAGAAGTAAACTTAGAACCTTATTTTATTTATCCAGATATTTTTAGAGATTTTAATATGGATGTTATAGTTATGTGTACTCCGTATAAAAAAAATAATGGACAAATTAAACATTTTAGTAAAAGATATAATGCTATTGATTTATTTTCAAAACATTTAAATTTAGAACCATTATTTGGTTTAGAACAAGAGTTTTTTATGATAGATAAAGATATAAATAGACCATTTAATTATACAACTCATAATCAATATGATAATATTTTTTATTGTGGAGTTGGTGCAGGGTGTGTATCAAATAAAGTAAGAGTTTTTATGAATCAAGTAATGTTAATGTGTGCAAAGGCTGGTATTATATTGACAGGTATGAATATGGAAGTTTCTCCTGGACAAGGTGAATTTCAAGTGTGTAATTTTGGTATTAAAGCATGTGATGATTTAATATTTTTAAGATATGTATTAGTTAGATTAGGCGAAGATTACAATATTATAATTGATTTTTCACCAAAATTAAAATATGATGATAAATTAAATGGTTCTGGTTGTCATATTAATTTTAGTACAAATAAAATGCGAGAAGAAAATGGTTACAAATATATAAAAAAAGCTATAGATAAATTAAATATGTTAGATGTAGAAAAACATTTAGAATATTATGGTATTGATAATAAAAAAAGATTAACTGGTACAAATGAAACATCAAAATATAATGAATTTACAGTTGGAGAAGGAAATAGAGGTTGTAGCATAAGAATACCTTATAAAACTATATCTGATAATAAAGGATATTTTGAAGATAGAAGACCTGGTGGTAATATAGATCCATATATTGCATGTCCATTTTTATTTAAATCAATATTATAAGATTTTTAAAATAAAAATATTATAATTTTTATTTTAAAAATCTTATCTATTTATATATATATATGACCGATTCGAAGCCATTTTCAGGTTTTGGTTTTAATAATAATCCAACGTTGTCTCCTATAGATCCTCCTATGCCCAATAAAGTTAGAAATTCACCAACAAGTATTGCGGCACCTTATACAGGAAGTATGGATTCAACAGTTGATGTAATGTCTTCTTTAGATGATCCAACATATTTTGGTGAGGTAGGATCAAGTGGTTTATACAGATCTAATGATTATCCAGATAGTGTAAATAAAAATCACGATGGTCGTGGCAGATTAGTTAAAAATTTTCCACCAGTAACTCTTTCCGCAGAAGAGAAAGCCCGTCAACAAGCAGCAAGAGAACAAAAAGCACAAGAATTAGCAGAACGAAGAGCACAAGAACAAGCAGACAGAGAAGCAAGAAAAGCACAAGCACAAGCAGAAAGAGAACAAAGAGAACGAGAACAAGCAGAAAGAGAACAAAGAGAACAAAGAGAACAAAGAGAACAAAGAGAACGAGAACAAGCAGAAAGAGAACAAAGAGAACGAGAACAAGCAGAAAGAGAACAAAGAGAACAAAGAGAACAAAGAGAACAAAGAGAAAAAAGAGAAGTAACACAAAAACCCCAACAAACAGCTAGTGATACATCGGCTGAATTAACAAAGACAAAAGAAGAAAATAAAGAGGCAGCTAGTAGATTAGCTAAACTACTTGGAAACCAATATGGTGCGGAACATTTTAATGCTGAACCTACCACGACATCCAATAATACTCCCAATCCTATGGAAAGGGTTTGGACTCGTTTAAGAACGGTTGAAAAAAACGTTAAAGACAAACTTGGAAAAGTAGCAAGTGATGTATCAGCTAATCTACAACAAACAGTAGGAGAGGTACAAAATCAGGTTGCTGGAAGTAATAAACCAACAACCTCTTCTCAAGAAAATTTTTCAAATAATACAAGAACCACATATAAAAGACCAAAAGTATTAAAAAAAATTAATGAAAATTTTTCAAATAACAAAATAACACCACAGCTTAAAAAAAGTAATTTTGGATTTAGTCAAATAATGGTATCATGTAGTTTAATTATATTTTTAGTATGTGTACTTTTATTTATTAATGTATCTAAATAATTAAGTTTAAAATTATCTAATTTAATATAAATATGTCAGATTATTGGTCAAAATATTGGTCAAATGATACTACATTAATAAATACATCCTCTATTGATAGTATTTTTGATACTACATATAAAAATTTTGTACCTTTACCTAAAACTTCCTCTATATTAATACCAATTACTAGAGTATGGGAAGTAACAAATGAAAATAATATTCTTTATGCTAATAAAAATAATGCATCACTTCAATATGAACAAGATTTAATACCTGAATTAAAACCAAAAACTATAGAAACTAGTAGTAATGGTATTGTTTCTTATAATAATGATAATATTGCATCTGTATCATCACAATTTAAATCATTTTAATTATATATTAAATACTTTATAGCAAAAATTGAATAAATTAATTTAAAATAATATTATTATTTTAAATTAATGTTTAATATAATATTAGCACATGATAATAATTACGGTATTGGAAAAAATAATGAATTACCTTGGTTTTTTACATCAGATATGAGATATTTTAAAAGTATAACATCTCCAAAAAACTTTTTAGAAACATCTATTGTAATTATGGGAAGAAAAACAATGGAATCAATACCAAATTATTTTTTACCAAATAGAATTAATATTATTATTTCAAATACATATAGTGAAGAAAAAGAAGATCTACATATTGTTAATAATTTTAATAAAGCATTAGATGTTGCAAATAGTTATGAAGGATGTAAAATATGGGTTATTGGTGGGTCATCTATATATGATATGGCTTTTAGACACAAAGATTTAAATAATATTTATATAACAAAAATTAATGGAAATTTTGAATGTGATACATTTGTTAAATTACCTGAAATGACTCTTATAAATAAATATATATTTACGGAAAAAGATATTGGTACAGGAAATCTATATAATTTAGAATTTTGTAAATATAAACCAAAATATAACGGAGAACAACAATATTTACAATTACTTGAAGATATTATGGTTAATGGAAAATTACGTCAAACAAGAAATGCAAAAGTATATTCTAAATTTAGTAGAGATATTAATTTTGATGTAAGTAATAGTTTTCCACTATTAACAACAAAAAGAATGTTCTGGAAAGGTATCGTTGAAGAATTACTATTTTTTATTCGTGGAGAAACAAATACAATAAAATTAAGCGAAAAGGGAGTGCGTATATGGGAAGGAAATACATCACGTAAATTTCTTGATATGATGAGTGAAAAGAATATCGTATTTAAAAATTATAATATAGGAGATATGGGACCAATGTATGGATACCAATGGCGATTCTTTAATAAACCATATAAAAATAAGAATGGTGGAATAGATCAATTTTATAATTTAATTGAATTAATAAAAAAAGATAAACACAGTAGACGTTTAGTAATGACTGATTTTAATCCAGAGCAAGTAAGTGATGGAGTATTATATCCATGCCATTCTTTAATTTTACAATTTTATTGTGAAGATAATAGATTATCTGTAAAAATGTACCAGAGAAGTGCAGATTTATTTTTAGGATTACCATTTAATATTGCATCTACTAGTTTATTACTCTATATTGTGTCTAAATTAGTTGATATGACCCCTCATATGGTTACATTAACATTAGGAGATTGTCATATATATGAACAACATATTGAACAAGTTAAAAAGCAATTAAATAGATTACCTCATAATTTACCAACATTAACTATTCCAGACTTTAAAACAATCGAACAAGTTGAAGAGTCAAAATTAGAAGATTATATACTAAATGATTATAAATGTTATTCAGGAATTAAAGCAAATATGGTTGCTTAAAAAATTGATTTATATATATTATGGATAGATGTGATATAATATTAATGTCTTCTATTGTTCTAACTGATACTTATACTACTCTTACTGAATCTTTTGATGAAGTAAAAACTAAAACTTTTGATAATGGTAAACAATATCTATATCGTTATACTTACAATCGTAAGAAACTTACAAATGTAGATCAACTTGATCATATTATTAATTATCTTGTAATTGAAAAAGGATTTATGATGAATGGCATGGATAAATTTTCTATTACATTTACTTGTCCGACTAATACAGATATTCATTATAATTATTATCCATCTACAATGGATTTTGAAAAAGTTTCTGAAAAATTTCTAATGGAACTTGAATAAAAAATTGATTTATTTTATTTAAAATAATATTAATATTAATAATAATGAGTATTAATATTAATAGAGATGCAGATGATCCTTTTTATAGATACAAAATGCCAGATTTAAAAATTAGACAAACAGGTAGAGGAAATGGTTGTTTTACAATTATAGATAATATTGAAGAAATATGTAAAGCAATTAATACTCCAAATACTATTTTACTAAATTATATTGCACGTGGTTTAGGCTCAAATTTTAATGAAAAGAAAAATACATTAACAGGGCATTATACATATGATAAAATATTACATATTTTATATGATTATATTACTTTTTTTGTTCTTTGTCATAATTGTTTAATCCCTGAACTAACACCAAAAATATTTGGTAATAAAAAAAATAAAAAACTACAATATTCTTGTTCAGCATGTGGATCAGAATACGAATTATATTCCGATACTAAAATATATTCAAAAACAATAGAAAATATTATTAAATATTATAGTATACATGAATATGTCCCAACAAAAGGTACCATGGTAAATACTACAACTGATGTATTTCAACCTTTTTGACCTAAAAATATTTTTATTTTTATTTTTATATAAATATCTATAGCTTTATCAATTGATATATTACATATTTGCTTTATTTTATTAATATCCATTACATAGTTTTTATCAACACCTAACCGTTTTTCATCTGGTAATAGATTACCTTCAATTGTTGCAGATGTATTATAATATAAATACCAATCTTTATCAATTTTAAATAGTTTTTTAAAAGATATAATATCATAACTTTTATTAAATATATCAATTAATTTTTCTAATTCTTCTCTACAATTTTTAAAATTTTTTTTTGCTGAACAAATTTTAAACCATATATTAAACATATTAAAATCATCATTAAATAAAAATAAATAAAATTCTCTTTCTTTATCAGTAAATTTAATATTTTTTTCAATTAAAATGTCATTAATTAACATTCTAAATTTATCTATTTTTTTATTTTTTTTTATACTAAACATATAACTATTATAAAAAAGAAAAAAAAATAAAATTATCAATATAATTATATATTTAACTTTTCAGCTAGTTTTAAATATTTTAATTTATATTTCATATATTTTTTATATGTTTCAATATTTAAATATATAGATTTATCAACAGGTTTACTTCTAAAAATGTGTTCTATAAAACTATCTAATAAATATTTAATTATTTCATTATGTAATTCTTTATTATCATATAATAATTTAAATTCTTTTTTAATATATTGAATTAAGTCTGATATATGTATATCAAAATATTTAATATTTCCATTTTTTAGAATATTATATATATATATATATAGTTTTTTCTTTTGTTTTTTATTAATTTCTAATGTATCAATATATAAAATTAACATATTATTAAACCTTTTAGACCTCTTTATTTTTTTACCATAGTTAATTTGTTTAAATTGTGATACTAGATCAACTAATAATCCTTGAATATTTTTACCTTTAAAAATAAAATCTTTTCCTTTAATATTTATTGTATACTCTGATATGTTAGATTGATTATATAATTCTAGTGAATAATCATTTTTTTTTGGTAAAGCAATATCTATTAATTCATTAAAGAAAGATACTGGTTGTAATAGACCATACCCAGTTTTAAAAATTAAATAATTAGGAATAGTATATCTAAATAAATTAAAAGATGATACTCCATCCGTGCCATCTTTTTTATAATAATGTGAACTATTAAAAGTAAATTTTACAGTATTAAAAATGTTTTTTCTATTTAAAAGTTTTATTTTTTTTAATATTTGAAAATTTGAAAATTTAAAATAACTATTCATATTACTGAGAGAAGATACAGGAGATCCTTCTAGTACAATATTACTATATATAACATTCTGCATATTTTCAGTTACAAAAACATGATTATCGTCATCTGATATAGACATTTTAAGCAGTTTTTTATCATCTTTTTTACGATTTATTTTCATCCTGTCCCAATATATTTTTATATTATTATATATATTATCAATTATAAAAGTTTCTATAGTTGATTTATTTGTATTTATTTTTGTTACAATTTTATTACTATCTTTATATGTAAAATTATTAAATTGTATGGATTCTAATTTATAATTTCCATCTCTAAAAACGGAAGATCGTTTTAATTTAGATTTATCATATAGTCTAATATGTTCATTAATTATATTATACAATTTACTTAAATCTCTGGAACTATAATCATAAAATTTAATATTTTTAATTAAATCACTATAATCATTTAAACTATTATACAATGTGTTGAAAATAATTTTATTGACATTTAAAAAATGTTCATTATATTTTACCAAATCTGGATTTAAATAAATATCAAAATCAATATCAGATTTTTCAAATTCTTCAAATGATGATGAAAACTTATTTTGTATTAAATAAAATAAAAAACCACCTTTAATATATATGTACAAGTCATTATCACTTAAATCATCATTATTATCAATATATATTTTAAAATATTTACTACAATCTGTATAAATATTTTTAATTAATTCTAAAATAAGATTAATATCAATATTATTTATAAAAAATCTTGTAAATATATTATTAATTGATTTTCTAAATAACCATTCGTTGGATTCTTCATTTTCATAATCATTAATTCCTAAATTTATATCTGTATAATAATCTGTATTAATTATATTATAATTATTTTTTGCGTCAACATATTCAGGATTTACAAACATCTCAAACTCGTCTCTCATTATAGATGTATCAAGTATTTTATCCCAATTTTTTTTATCTTTAAAATAATCTTCGTTTTTATTATTTAAATGAATTAAATCATTTATTTTTTTAATTACTTTAAAACTTTCTTCATCAAAAATTTTATCAAATGGTAATTCTGGATTCCATGCATCATTATAATTATTTTCGTTAGTAACTGTTATATAATTTATTAAATACGGTTCAAATTCACTATTTAATTTTAAAAAGGATGGTCTTTTTTCTAAAGTACCTGTATCTAAATTTAATAATTTTGTTAGTACCGCATATAATGATAATAATCTACCAATTAATAGTTTAATTTTATGTGTTTCACCAAAAATTTCTCTAAAAGAAAGAAACCTATAACTACAAAAAAATTTTTGTAAAAGTATTATATATGAATCAAATGGATTTTTATATACTAATAATGAAAATAAAAAGAAACCAGATCTACCATCACCTGCACCACAATGCATTAAAATATTACCTGATTTTGGCCCTTTTAATAATTTTAGAAATCGTTCAATATTATCTGGTTTATGAATAGTATAATCGGGTGTTCCAAAATTTAAATATTGAAAACTACCAACCTCTAACATACTTTCAGCAACTTTTTCAAAAATATGTTTTTCAATATCATTAACTTTATCAGTAATTGGTTCATTTATATTTATGTAATATCTTATATTGTCTAATAAAATAATTTTTTTTATCCATGTAAAAAACATATATAAATCATTAATAAGAAGTGGACCTGCCCCAATACTAATTTTTTTAGAAATATTAGTAAATTCATAATGTCTTATATTTCTTCTAAAATTAGATTCAATACTACCTGATTCACTATTTTCTCGATTATATAAATCATTTTTAATAAAATTATAAAACTCACTCATATTTAATTTTTTATCATTATTTGCATCAAATCGTGTAAATTTACGTTTTTGTTCTGGTATATTTAAATCTATTTTTCTATTGACCGGAAGTAACGTATTTATTTTGTCTATTAAATCTTCAATTGATTTAAGATATTTAATAAATTCATCTTCATCAATTAAAGTATCATTATTTTTATCAAATACATATAATAAAATATTTGTATGAGTATATAAATCAATATTATCATGTGTATCTAAATTATAAAATAATTCTATCGGTTTTTTTAAATCTTCTTCTACATAACTAAATTGAATTTTATTATTTATATTACTATAATCACGTGAATAATATATTCTATTTCCTTCTTTTATAATTTGATCTTTATCTTCATCTGATATATATATATTTATAAAATAAAATGATTCATTATTTATTTTACTTGCTCTTAATGCATTTTTAACTTGTACAAAAATATCATTAATTTTTTCATCTTTAATTAATTCTTTTAATTTTAAATAAAAAACATAATCTGTCATATATGGAATTTTAGGAGTAAAAATATTTTCACATATTTTAATGATATCAACTAATTTTTCTGTTTCAACATTTAATATTTTTTTTAAACTAACACTATCTAATATATAATTACTAGCTAAATGTAAAATTTTAATTGCATGATCAAATATTAAACCATAACTTCTTAATTCTAATAATAATTTTTTTAATTTCATAAGATACTCATATTCTGTATCATCTGGTAATGTTGAATCATAGAAATTTAATAATAAATCATAATTAAATTTTATTTTTGGACATTTTTTAGTTTTATTACCACCTTTAAATTTTGTTTCAGTTAATAATATTTTAAGTTTACCAACTGTGTTTTTAATATTATTATATGATGCAGCTCTTAAAATAGCATATTCATTTGAATGTCTTATTTTATAATGTACTATAGGTACTTGCATACCTCTTGCAAAAAACATTAATCCATAATTACTGGTGTTTGTAGATGGTACGTTTTTAAAATCAACAACTAATCTATTAAAAAATTCTCTAAGTAATACTGTAAAAAATGATATTGATTTATTAAGATCTTTTTCTAATAAACTAGATATATGACAATATTTATCATCATTATAAAGTTTATCTCTATTATCAATTGTAACGATTGTTGTTATTTTACTATTTTTATTATCTAAAAAATATTGATCACATACATTAGTATATATATCCGGTCTTAATTGTTTTGTTTGTATAGCAACATGTAAATGTGTATCAGGATTATCATCATTAATTTCATCAAAACGCGTGTTAGGATCATCATAAATTGTTTTTTTAAATTGTGAACCTCTAAAAGTAGGATCTATTGGTGTACAATATAAACCTGCAAAATTTGTTTGTATTTCAATAAAAAAAACATCTGATAAATCTAAAAAATATTCATGATTTAAATTTAATGTTGTTGGTGGCATCCATGTAAAAAAGTATTTGAATCTAGGATTAGTATTTATATACTTTTTAATAAAATTAGTTAAATGTGAAATAAAATCTTTATAATTATCCATAACATCTTGTACTGTTAATAATTTGTACTTTAATAATTCATCATCATATTTTGCAATTGAAATTACAATTACACCTTCAGTAGATAAACTATCTTTTGTTAATAAAAATTTATAACCAACATGTTCGTATTTAGATAAATATTCTTCTTTCTTTCCCTCTAAGTGTTCATATAAGTCATTATCTGATTTTAAAAATAAAGTTGTATCATATTTTTCTGTTAAAATACTATCACTCATTTATTATATATATATATAAAAAAAAAATTGAATTTTTATATATTAATATAAAGTATTTAGATTATAATGACTCGATTAAAGTGTAATTTTTGTTTTGGTAATCATTCGAGTAGAGAATGTCCTATAGAAAAACAATTAGCACCAACAATAAAAAAAATGATTGGTACAAAAATGGAAGAATTTATTGGAGAATATATAGTTTGTCCTTATTGTAAAAAAAAAACTTTACATGTTTTGGGTAATAATTCTCCATCATTAGATATTATATGTTCTTCATGTAAAAAAAATTTTGAAGTTAAATCTAAATGTCTTAGTATTTCTAATTTACCGCATGATTTAATATTACCACATGGTAATTACTTTGACTTCCTACGCAGACGCGATGATCAACTTGATTTTTTAATCGCTATTTATGGTGTAAATAGACCTAATAAAAAAATAACTATAAAAAAGATTTTACATATTAAACATAATGAAATTAATCAAAATATAAATTGCGATGTAATACAAAATAGTAATAATACAAGAAGTACTATTACTATTAAAGATCATTATCAATTTACTAATATTATAGAAAGAATGTACTATAATATATCTTTTTACAAGGAAATAATGCCTTATATTAAATTGTTACAAAATAAAAATTGAATTATATATTTTAAAATATAAGTTTATTTATAATAATGGATCCCTTTTCAAATAATAATAATACAATATCTTTTGATGAAGATAATATTATAACCATTTCTATAGTACGTAGAGGTAGAAAAACAAATACATATATCACTGGATGGAAATTAACAGATGATGAAAGAAAAGATCATCTTAAAAATTTAAAAAAATCTTTTGGATGTAATGGTTCTATAAAAACATGTATAATTGAATCTATAGAAGTACCTTGTATTCATTTACAGGGTATACATACAGAAAAAATTAAAGAATATTTAAAAAATAATGATATATCACAAATTACAATTAAGGAATAATTCGCTTTTTTCTTTAAAAAAAGTTATTTTTTTATAATCGTTTTTTGAAATTTTTAAATTAACATTTGATTTATAAATTTCAAAACTATTTATTTGTTTATCTTTTTTAATTTTAATTGTAATATTTTTACAATTATTAAATTCAACACCAATTATAGCATCTGATAATGTTATAATTAAATCGTTACAGTTTTCAAAAATAATTTTATTAATTTTTGAATCAACCTTTATTTTTAAATTTTCGCAGTTTTTCCAAATTATTATATCTTTTTTATTTAGCAATTTTTTAAAATTAAAATTATAATTAAATACGTTATTAATTATACAATAGTCTAACATTACTAATATAATTTAGATAATATTTATAACTTGAAAATCATTATAATTTATATTACTTGGTCTTTTTAATAAATCTTTCCATGATCTTGAATCATTTATAAAATAATTATTATATTCAGAAAAATAATAACAATAAATATTTGATAATATCCATTTAGTAAAATTTAGTTCCATTAAATTTTTTTCATGATCACTTTGAGTATATAATTCTTCATCAATTTGTATAATAAAACAAATTGCAACTGAATTTAAAATACCATCAATTATAGATTCAGAATTAATAATAATAAATACATTAATAATTGGAACAATTAATGGTAAAATAAAATTTGATAAAAAATCACATGATAAATTAAATTTTATAATGTTTCTATTTATTATCGTATTTTTACTATCTATTGTAATTTTTTTTTTATTGTGCGATAATGTTGGATAATCTTTATAAACATGTAATAAAAATTTATATAAAGGAATCGAATTAATAAATGATGTTATATTATTATAACTATAAAGTATTGATATAATTGTTGATATTATTGTAATTAATATGATTATAATATTTTTTGATGGATTAAATTCATTAATAATACTATATACAACTGCAAATATCATTAAATATTGACATATTATTGTAAACAAACCAATTATAGTTAATTTTATAGAAATGTTTTTTGACTTTAAACAGTAATTCCATAAATTATCATTTATAGATTTATCTTTAAAAGTACATAAATATTGAAATATAAAAATAATTAATTTTAATAAACTTTTTTTTTTATAATTAATTATTTCATTATCCATTAAAATATTATTATCAATATTATCATTTTCTAGAGTATAGTTATTAAAATCAATTCTCATATCTTTATAATTTTCATAGTATGATTTTATAAAATAGTTATCTATAAAAGAACTTGTTTTTATGTATCCCATATATAAAAATTTAAATTTAATATCATATAATTCACTAACATTATCATTCCATTTATCTTTTAATTTAATTATATCAGTATTTTTATATTCAGATATATTTTTATTTAATAGTTTTAAAAGACATTCTGCTTCTTTTATTATGTATATATTTTCCATGTATATATATATATTATTAATATTAATAATGTATTATTTATTTAAATATTACATTATTAATATTAATAATATGAAAAATATAAAAAATACTTTTTATGAAATTAATTATAATAATTTCGAACATCAAGAGACATCGATATTATTAGAATTATATAGAGGAAAGTTATATAATGAATTAATAAATAAGTTTATTTATTCGTCTTTAAAAAATTTTAATGAAAAAATTTTTTCAAATAAAAAAAAGTATTATAGAACATTAGTAAACTTATTATCAACATGGATATTTACACAATATTCATATTATGATTTTAAAAATGATGCTTTTTTTCCAAATATAAAAACAAATAAATTTTTAAAAAATACATTATATGATTATTCGACAATTGATACAATTAAAGATGTGCATACTAAAATTAATAATATTATATACAATTTAAATAATAATTATAATCATATTTTAGAAAAGTTAAATAACTATAAAAAAAGTGATTACTATAATAAAAATAAAGATATTTTAATTATTGAAAAAAAAATTATTAAACAAAAACGTGATAATTTAAATATTATGTTTTATAAATTTATCATTAAAAATAATAATTTTATAGTTTGTAATAGATTACAAACTATCTTAAATAATATTATTATACCAATACACAAATATAATGAAATGAAAAATAAATTTATTGGAAATAAAAATATGTTAGATTATTATATTTGGATAATTTTATTTAGATATCAATTATTAGGATCAAATAATCATCAACTTGCAGTTTTGCCAAATATTTTAAAAAAAATGAAACATGATTTAAATTATAATTTTGAATGTTTTGCATCTGCAATAAATTCATCATCTTTAAATTTTTGTTCACTATACTATGATGTTGAAAAATATTTTGGTTCTGTTGGAAATTTTTTTAATTTAGATATAAAAGAAGGAGTATATTCTTTTAATCCCCCATATCAATCAGATATTATTGAACGAGGTGTGAACAAACTTTTAAATTTTTTAGATAATACAACTAAAAAGTTAGAATTTATTATAACAATACCAATATGGGATATTAAAGGTAAAGAAATAATGGAAAAAAATAATTCTGAAAATAATAATAATAATATTAATTATGGTGATTTTGAAATAATAAATAAAGTATTTACAAGTAAATTTTTTAAAGGAAAAATAATGATATCAAAAAATGATTTTACTTATATAGATCATAACTTTTGTTTATTTAAAAATACAACTATTCAAAATACATATGTTATTGTATTAGCTAATTTTAAAAATAATCATTTCGATATAATAAAAGAATATGATTATTTTTCATTTAATTATGATAAAACAATAATTGATTTATAGAGATATTTTATATTATTTTTAATGCTTGAATATTTAACTTTTATAATTTATACGATGTTTTGGGGTTTTATAATTAAATTGATTCTTGCTTTAAAAAATAGCGAAAATAAAAGAACAGAAGAATCTAAATATACTTTTAATATTGAAGATTTTGAATTAGATGATAATGATTTAAATATTGTAAAAACTTATTTAAAACAAAATAATTTATTAGAAAAAAATCTTATTGTAAGTTTTAAAAATAATATAAAAACACTTTGTTTACTTGATTCATTAAAAAAAATAAATATGTTAGATAATGTTAATATTTTGTATGTAAATAATAATTCAGATAGCGATAGTATTAAATTAATTGAATTATTACATAAACTTTATGGATTTAAATATAATATTATAGAATATAATTCTAACGATAGAGTATTAGATACAAAATCTGGTAATAATTTAAATTATATATTAAAAGAATCTTATTCTGAATATTGTAAAAAAATGGATACAGATATTATTTTATATTCAGAAGATCAAAACTCATTTTGTAATGATATATTAAAAAATATTTTTACAAATAGGTTAGATATTGTATCAGATAAAAATAATTATAATGATTATACTATATATCGACCTTTATTTAATTTAGATATTGAACCTGAAATAGAAAGTACAAATATGAGTGATAAACTTGTAGAAGTAATTGATTCATTTAAACATCATTATCCAAATTGGAAAAATAATTTACATAATCAAATTTCTTTATTAACAAGAGAATTTAATAATAATACTGTATTACATTTAAATAATGCAGTTAATTACTATAAAAATGGATTTGCATTAAATCTAATTGATGTTAATATTATAGATGGTGAATATTGTGAGATTGAGTTAAGATATTTATATACCAAAATATGCGAATATTATAATATTGCAATATATAATACAACAATGAATAAATTATTTTCTATATCTAAAGATAATATTTGTGTTAAACATGATAACTGGTTATTTGTATATGATGATAATAGAATTGTTGGAATGAATTATCAAAATTGTCAAGATTTTATAGATAGTTGTGAGCAAAAATCAGCTGATGATTTTTGCTGGGATGAAAGTAACACAAATAATTGTTTAGTATCGTTTTTAAATGAAGATTTTTTTGAATATTATTATATTGATGAATTAAATAAAAATATTAAAACTAGTGAAAATATACTTTATGAAAATAATATTTTCAGTTCAAAATTATTAGAAAATTTTAAATTTAGTAAAAAAGAAAAAGGATCATATCATATGATTGATAATAAATAATATTTTATAATATACTAATTCATATTTAAAAACTTTATTTTATATTTAAAATAATATTTCAAGAATAATATTTTCATTAAAAATAATTTTTTTATTATTAAATATTAAATATAATTGTTTTTGTATACCAACTAAAGGATCATTTTTAAATAACTCATTTCCTATAATTACTTTTTTATTAATAGATGTTTTTATTATATCTGTTACATCAATAAATGTATTATTATCACCATATTTTGCTGATATTATTCCATTTATGTTAACTATTTCATTACTAGTTATTTTTTGATGTCTATATTTACAAAGTCTTATATCTAAATAATTAATCCAATTAGTTTTTGGGTCATTCTTTATTTCTACAGCTGTAAAATTATATCTAATATTAATATTATTAAAATTATCATAAAGTGTACTTAATGTAATTAATTCACTAGATAAAAAAGGAAAACATCCATTTAAATTATAATCATAAGAGTTTAATACTTTTCTAAATTCTGGATGATTCATATCTTTTATTTTATATTCTATACAATTTAATAAAAAATTACTCATTATAGGTTCTTTTGCAATATAAAATGTATCAATACTATGATATATTTTATCATCAATATTATCTAGAAAATCAAATGATTTCATTATATTAAAAGAAACGTCAAAAAGTCTAGCATTAATTATAAATTCATAATTACATGTAAATAAATTTTTACTTAGTAAATGTAATAAATATTTTCTATATATATATTGAATTGTAAAATGATGATATCCATGTAAATGATTTAATCTAGTATTTTTGTTATATATATTATCTACACTTTCATTAAAAAATTGTTGTTTTAATATTGATTCTTTTTTATATTTTTCATCAATATATTCAAAATATTTTATCATTTTTATTGTTATATCATATTCTGGTTTAAAACTGTCTATAATATTTAAAATATCTTTTTCACATTCTGTATTATAATTTTCACTAAATATATATATATCAATACTATAATTTTTTAATTGTGATAATAATTGTTTCATATTATATTTAAAATTTAATTTATAACTTCTGTATTGTCCAAATAATTCTAAAGCAACTTTTTTCATTACAATGAATTATAATATTTATTTTAAATCTTTATAAATATATTGGTTTATTATAATTTAACAAAATCTTTTAAATTATAATGAAACATATACATCATAAAGGTCAAGGATTATTTGCAGATTTAAATGAATTATTAAAAATTTATTATGATGCTTGTGAAAAAACTACTGATTTTGAAGTTGATATCACATATGAATTTTACGCGTATAAAGATAAATTATCCGATATATCATTTGATCCATTTATTATTTTTAATAAACCTACCCCAAAATATATTGAACATTTTAAAAATGTTCACCATCCTAAATTAAATAATCCATATCATAAAACAAGAGTATGTACATGTGAACATAGAAAAAAATTAATTGATTATGGATTTCAAATTAATCCAGAACTATTAAATAGAGTTAATAATTTTTATAATAATAATAAAGATTATTATTTAATTGGAGTACATTCACGATTTCATTACCATAAACAATCAGCTGTATCTGGACAGACACAATTAGTTAATCCTAATCAATTAGTTAAAAATATAGATAAATATATTGAAGAAAATAATATAAAAAATTATAAAATATATTTATCTACAGATCTAAAATATACATTAAATATATTTATTGAAAAATATGGTAATAATTTATTATATAATAAAGAAAATATATGGATGTCAGACAAACATGATAGTCCAGATGAACCACATTTTGGATGGACACCAAACTTAGAAGAAAAAAGAGAAATATTTCATAAAAATAAACCTGGTTATAAAGGTGGCCAAGAATTATTAATTGATGCATTATCATTGTCAAAATGTAATTATTTTTTTCCGTCTAATTCAAATTTAAGTCAATGGGTAATAAATTTTAATCCAGATATTAAATTATCAATTGATTATGATATTTTATTTACTGAATAAATATTTATCTTCCATATAATTTTTTATGTAAATATGGATTAGTATTATTTTCTAGTAATTGATAATGTCCAAATAAGCTTTTTTTTAAATTTTTATTATTATCCAATAAATATTTTTTACATAAAGTATGCATAAATCTTTCTAAAATAATTCTTAAATTTCTATTTTTTATTACATTAATTAAATTTAAAAAATTATATTTTTCTTGTAATCCTTTTAAAAATTCGTGATCAATCACAGACATTACACCAAAATTACCAGTTAACGTATTAACATTTTTTATATGATAGTTTATAATATCTTCTTTATTATTTATAAATTGACACAAATATTCTACATTATAATTTACATAACAATCATTATTAAAAGAAAATAGAGTATCATAACCATAATATTCTGAAATATTTGAATAATCAAAGAATTTTTTTACGGTTATTCCATCATGAAAAAATATAGCTCTATCAAAAAACTTATTATGATAATAATAATAATATGGTAATAATTCTCCTCGTCTAGGAAATTCACTATTTACTATAGTTGTATTTGTTAATTTAATATCTGTTAAAAATTTTTTATTACTATGATCATCAATTATAATAATTTTATTATCATAAAATTTACGAATACTGTTATAACATGTAATCCAAAAGTTATTTGTAGTCTGATCTACTACATATCTTAATATAATAAATCCATATTCTATTTTTTTTATTTTATTATTATTATTATTTAAAAAAATATGTTCATTTTCATTAATAATAAATTTACTTTTATCATCAAAATATATTATTAATTTTTTAACTGAACCAAAATCAGGATCACTTCCTATAAATTGATTATTAACGTAAATATTTTTATTAATATTACTAATAATTTTATTTGTAACATTAATAATATTTATATTTCCATATGTAGCTTTTACTATTTTTTTATCTGTTATATCTATATTCATCATATATAATTATTTATATTTTATATATTTATATTTTATATATTTATATTATTTAACACATTGGAAAGAACATAAAGTCCCAATATCAAGAAAAAAACAAATGGGGGGAAAACATAAATAACAATCAATACATGGTCTGTCTGGTGGACCACAATAGCCTACTGTTTCATCATGATCATACTGTTCATTCCATCTATCTTTTCCTTTTTTATAAAAATATTTAGTAAGTGGAAATGTTTTAAATTTATTATTACTTTTTTCTATATCAGTATTTTCCATTTTAATCTTATTTAAAATAAAGTAATAAAGTAACAATTCAATTTTTACTTTGAATATATATAATCATACCATTCTTTAATAATTTTTAATCTTTTATTTTTATCTCTCTTTACTTCTTTTTTTAAATATTCACCATAAGATGGAGGAGGTTTAACTGTCTTGTTTTTAATAATTTCATGATAATAATATGGTATTCTATTAGTTAATATTTTAGTATAGTGCATTATAATTTATATTATATAATATAAATTATATGTTTATAAATCACTTAGTGTTGTTCTAGTACTACTATCACTATCATAACTTATATTTATTTCAATATAATCTACATGATTACTTTTATTTATTTTCTCCATATCTATTTGATTAATAATATCTTGTCGACACATTGGACATGTTGGTTTATCACCTTGTGTTATTTTTGTTTCAACCCAATTATTAAGACAATTAGTATGATAAAAATGATTGCAATCAAGATATATAACTTTATTATTTTTATTATATTGTGAGCTATTAATTGGTTCCATACAAATAGAACAAGTATTAGTTATTTGTTCTAAATGTTTAACTGTAGTTATTTTATTTTTTTTATTTAATTTTTCAATATATGTTTTAGTCAACTTATTATTTTTGATGGGTACATTATTTGATTTTAAATATAAACATAATTTATATTTAAACTTTTTAAATGTGTTTTTATACGGTAATGATATACATTTATAATATAGTACAAGTAGAAAACCAAACCCTAAAATATACAAAGGAAAAAATACAAATATATAAAATAGGGTAAAAGATATATCTCTAGTCTCAATAAAATTATTCATATTTGTCATATTTGTCATATTTGTCATATTTGTCGGACCAAAATTATCTAAAATAAAATTATGCGTAATGTTATTTGTAATGTTCATTAAATACATAACATATTTTGTTAAAATAATAAAAATTTCAATTTTTAGTGTTTTTAATTCTATAAAGAGTAATCTTGAATAGGTTCTTGATTTAGAAAGTATTCTTCAAGAGTAAAAATTTTAATTCCTATATTTGATGCAAATTTTCTATCAGAACATAAAAAATCTTTTTTTGCTTTTTTATTATTTGACCAGCCTTTTATTCTACCAGCAGCATCTCCAACATAAAATGAATTATCTTTATCTATATCAAAATTATTTTCCATAAATTTCCACATCATTGTATTTGGTTTTCTATATCCATCTTTATTTAATGCGGCATATAGATGCCATCCTAATTTAGTAGAATTAATAATTTTTGTAAATCTATCTGTTTTTCCTAATCCAACTCCATATTGATTACTGAAAATAACTAAACAATAATTATCTTTTAATGTATTTAATTTATCCAAAATATTAGGATATATATATTTCCAATCATCTTCGTTAATTGGAAATTTTTTTCCCGATAGTGTTTTTACTAGAGTATTATCAAAATCAAAACCAGCAATTTTTACTTTTTGTTGATTATTGTTACTTCTCTTAAAATATAATAATGACATTTTTATAAAGTAATATTGTATGTTTATTTTGTATTTTTTAATTCAGATATATCTTTATTCATCTGTACCATAAGTCTAAGCAATTTTGATAAAATATAATTTAATTGTATTTCATTAGATTGTCGACTACTAGATGAAAAAAACTCCTTATGTTGTCCACCAGGTAAATGTAAATTTTCTAATTTATTAGTAGGAATACGACAAACTTTTGATGACCGTTTAAAACGATTACCAATCATTTTATTTAAAACACCTAAATTATATTCTATATCATTTTTTTCTTGTTCTATTTTCTTTTCTAATTCTTGTTGTTCAAGTA
>Ga0257126_1000135_pt1 | contig 61794 bp, 41 predicted proteins | sample SI060_120mmetaG_FD_190151 | JGI IMG/M metagenome (GOLD analysis project Ga0257126, IMG submission 190151) | Marine microbial communities from Saanich Inlet, British Columbia, Canada - SI060_120m | ecosystem: Environmental > Aquatic > Marine > Inlet | place: Canada: British Columbia | collected... | reverse complement strand
TTTGTTGCACTTCTTTTTCTTTTTCTCCCGGAAATACTCCTTTTTAGACTTTTTGTTGCACTTCTTTTTCTTTTTCTCCCGGAAATACTCCTTTTTAGACTTTTTGTTGCACTTCTTTTTCTTTTTCTCCCGGAAATACTCCTTTTTCGACTCATTCTATCAACCATTATAATAATATCAAAGAAATTAGTTTCACACTATATTCTTAAGTATTATAAATTATAGACATCATTTGAAAAAGATAATGGGGTACCTGGTTCACCTAAAGGCACTGCTGGGGCTTTCGCAATATTTACATCAATCGGAGTATTATCATTTGGTGGTAATATATTAGATTGATCTAACAAATTTGGTAAAACCGGTCTATGATTATCTTTAAACACTAATCGGTTTGATATATTATTTTCGAATGGCAATTCCACTTTTGACTGTGGGTCATTACATAACCATTCCCATCGATTCCACCCAGTACCCCTTAAATTACATGACGGATTACTTAATCGTGTATTTTCGGTAGGTCGCATGTTACAGTTTTTAAAATCTTTTAAATCAATTGAATTATCTATTTCACCATCTTTATTAAATTTTGGAATAAAACTATCATTGCTACAATTACTTAATTTTCTATTTATATTTATTAATTCTGAATCCACATCTATCATTGGAATATTTTTAGCAACACTGTTTCCACTACGTTGAATAATTATTTGTGGATCACGTGAAAAACAATCTTCATTAGAAATACATGGTGTACTAAGTTGATATTCTCCTGGTGCTATAGATTCTGATAATTCTTGTTTGTATGTGCATGAATCGTAATCAAGTCTATTGAAACTCATATATATTTATAGAAGATTTTATTTATAAAATAAAATAATTAAACATAAATGTATTATAATAAATTTAATTACTATTTATATTTTTGAATAACCAAAATAATTCATAACTGATTTATCATAATGTATATTAATTTTATTAATATTGTTTTTAGTTAATCTATTTATTTGTTCATTATTCATATTATTTATTGGGGTTCTATATTGTTTAATTTTAATTATTTTATTTAAATTAATATCATTTAATTCTGGTAAAAAATGAATTAATTTTTTTTTTTCGATAATTGTATTATCACAAAAATCTTCATATTTAATCAAATGTGATATATTTTTATATTTTTTATATTTTTCCTTGATTAATTTTAATACCCCAAAACTTTGTTTTCCAGCTCTTTTAAAATCATTAATTTTATTTCCTCTAACAATACCTTCAGAAATAGCATATGGATTTCTTACCAGAAATATAAATTTTACATTCGGGAAATACTTTGTTAACATGTCAATTCTAGTTATATTTGTTGGTGATTTTTCTAATAATATAGGTTTTTTAGTATCCCAATGTTTATACCATGATTTTTTTATAGATTCCCAATTATAATTAGTTTCATTATTATAAATATTGTATGTTTCTAAATATAAATGCTTTGTAGTATTTTTATTTCTTGGATTTGGTCCAGAAAAATTTAAAAATTGACCTTCTTTATTAAAAGATGAGACTTTACTACAATTTGAAATATATTTTGATAACATTGTTGAACCTGAATTAGATGAACTTATTATGAATATATGTTTTGGAATTGTTTTTTGACTTAATCTTTCTTGTATTTCACCTGAACATAATTTTAAATCTAGATTTAGATTTAAATTGAATTTATTGAAATATTGTTTTTGATGGTTTATATTGTATTTATCATAATAATCTATAATAAGATGTATTCTATCTTCATCGCTATTATTATCAACACTATGTCTAATACTATTATTAATTTCATATACGTTTCCCTCCTCTAAATGTTTAGTAGTATTTCCACATGTAAATAAAACTTTTTTATTTGTTATTATAGGAATATGAATCCGACAACTTGTAAGTAATCCATAGCCATTATCTTTGTGTTGATATATTTTACTTTCATTTTTTAATTTTGCCACTAATATTTTTCCTATAAATCCATCTACAAAATTATATTTTTGTTTCAAAATATTATTTATTTCGTTTATTTCAGATTTGTACTTTTTGTATATATCTGGATAAGTTATATCATTTATATCAAAATTATCCCCAATACCTGACTTTATTAAAAAAAAACTTTCTGTATTCATATGAACTTTATATTTTTTGGAACGTTGTTTTACTAAAGGTTCATTATCCCAAAGATTGCAATTATTTGCCATATTTTTAAATTTTAGTAATGTTTTATTTGATAATTTCCCAATATGTTGTATATCAACTATATTTTTTTTGAATAGGTTATTTCTACTTTCAAAAGATTGTAATGTATTGTATTTATTTACAAAAATAATAAGTATAAATAAAATAATAAATAGTATTGTTAGTTTGTTCATACTAATTATAAATAATTTAAAATGGTATATAAATAAATCTATCAAATTTATTGTTCATATCTTTTTTAGAACTATTATTATAGTATAATCGATATTAGTAATTAATGTAATATCTTTATACAACTTCAACAAATGATATTCTTTCCATATTTAATCCTTTATATTTTTAAATTAAACTTTACTATTAAATGTTGGTAAATCGTCTATTATTTTTTTTAATGTAGATATATCTCCATATTTTATTATTTTTTTCAATGTCTGTATGTTCAAATTATTTTCATGAATATATTTTTTGATTTCATAATTATTAATAATTTTATTTGTATTATCATTAAAATCAAAATTATTATTATTCACAGCATTATTGTTCACATTATTATTATTATTGTTCACATTATTATTATTGTTCACAGCATTATTGTTCACATTATTATTATTATTGTTCACATTATTATTATTGTTCACAGCATTATTGTTCACATTATTAGCATTATTTCTATTTTTAATCATTGTTATACCTGCTATAATTGCTGGTTTAGCAACATGTGTAAATGGTAACATCGCTAGATTAACAATAGTTCCAAAAAAACCACCCTTTTGTGTTTTTATACGTTTTTTTGTTAACCCATGTTTCTTTTTACTTAAACGTTTTTTATACAAAGATTTTTTTTTTCTACTATATTTCATAATAATATAATAGAAAAATATTAAATATAAATTAAATTAATTACCACATCTAAAATAATTAGCTGCAGGAGGTGTAGGATATTCTTTATATCGTATCATATTACATGCTGGTAAATGATTTTTTTGAGTGTTTATGACTTGTTGAGTTCCATCAGCATTGTTGTACATAATATTATTTGTATTACATGTTGCCATATTTTTTGTAGCACATGTAGAATTGTATTTTTTTGTAGGACATAATGAGGCTTTTCGTGTAATACCAAATAAATCTGTTTCTAAATCAACCAAATTACCCTGAATGTTACTAACCGCAGTTCCACCAACAACCCCTAATTCCATTCTACATTTATTACAATTTTCATATTTAGAAGTGTTTAATAAATATTCTAACGAACCAACACTTTCATTCAATCTTGTTTTCGTTTCACACGTATCATACATCAATCTATTTGAACTCATATATATATAATATGAGATTTTAAATTTAATAATAATAAATTTATTGTTGATTTTTTAAATAAATTTCATCCATAGTACGTCCAATATAACCTTTGTTAGTTCTACGCCATTCTTGTTGTTGTAACATATTTGTCGTATTTTGACTAAATCTCATATTATTTTGCTGAGATCCCTTAATAGCATTAACTATATTAGGTAATAACGGAGTATATATATTATCTTGACTAAAATTTTGCATTTGTCCATGTCTTTGTGACATTAATGATGATTGTAATCTTGATTCTAAATTAGGGTTAAATTTACCTTTAGTAATTGATGGGGTTGTTAAATATGGTCTTGGAAACAATTGTGTATCACTTTTATAATGTCGTTCAAAATCGCCAACCCTTAAATTGCTGTCAGACTCAATATTACATTCTGAAATACCATATCCATCCTTAACAATTATACCTCTATTGTTTAATGATGTTTTTAATACATTATCTAAATTACATTCGCATGATGAATAATTACTTAACATATAATCATTAATATTTAGATTTTGTATATCAGTACCTTTTTCATTACATACATCATCTTTTAATTTAGTATTTGAATCTAATACAAAATTACTATTATCTCCAAATTTAGAACAGTTTTTAGAAAATTTATTATTTTCAATATTACTATTATTTACAATATTATTACTACACATATTACTATTAAGTCTTTGATCTTTATCTAAAATATAATTAGTATCATTAACACCACAATTAGATTGTTCTATTTTGCTCATTATACTAATTAATTATATTTTTTTTTCACAATTCATTTAATGTTTTAGAATTATATGCACATGATTTTGAATTTTGTAAATCAGCATGAGCCCCACTTGATCCAACTGAACACATAACTGGGGTATTATATAACCATTTAGCAAATGTGGTTTGATCATTTGGAACAGTTGTATTTGGGGTAGTGTAAAATGCTCTTTGTTCAAATCTATTATTAAATATATTTGATGTGTTTTGAAATAACTTGTTACAAAATTTTTTGTCAACCGATTCCAATACTTTATTATCTTTAATATCACATGCTTGATTTTCATAACTACTATCTCCAATGAGTGGATTCATTAATGGATTATTTTTAGTTGGATTTTTACATTCAATTGGATTTGGACATTCTAAATTAGATGAATCTGTTTCAACTTCACCGGGTCCAGAATCTTCAAATTGTTCTTTTCCATTAAATATATATACTAAGTATGTTATCAATATTGTTACTAATACAATATAAAAATATAAATAGTTTCCACTAACTGAATATAATAATATAGATAAATATAATGTGAAGCGTGTAATAGAATTAATTTTGTCACTATAATCCATATCAGAATTTGGAATAATTTCAAATAATGTATCTTTATTTAATAATTTACTTGTATTATAAAACCAGATATTATTATTCATACTATATAATTAAAAAATATTAAAAATAAATACTATAATACTATCATAATTTATTTATAACTATATTGTATATGATTACTATTTTGAATAATCTCATTACTTATACAATTGCCTTTTGTACTGGATTATTTTTGATAACATATTTATTAAAATTACCACATTTAATTACAGGAAATCCAAATATCGTAAATATTTATTATATTAAAAATTACGTCAAAAATGTACCCTTAGATTATTTATTTGTATTAGGATATTTACTAATAGCATCATTAATTATAAAAATATCTGAAACAAAAAATAATTACATAAAAATATTTATTGTTGGATTAACAACATTAGTATTAACAAGTTTGGCTTGCTATTATTTTACATCAAAACCATTAACCTCAAACTTTTTTTCTAAATGGTTTCACACAGTAAAATATTCATCCATTATATATGATGTAATATTATTACTAACTATATATGTTATTTATTTATTTATTCATAATAAGACTTATATGAAATAACTAGTCATGATTTATCAAATTATTTTGAGCCATCGTTTTTGCTATTACGTGATGCTAGTTTCTTTCTTAATCTATCTCGTGTTGGATTATTACTACTATCTGTTTTAGGTGGTCCATTTTGTTTCATTTCTTTTTTAGCATTATTTATTAAATTATCAAATAATGGATTATTATTACCTAACATTCCCATCATATTTTGTGCTTCATCTAGTAATTTTGATTGATCTATACCTCCATTATCTAATTTTGTTTGAATTTTTTTTCCAACATTTTGAATTAGATTCATAAATTTCATTGGATTATCACCACCCATTAATTTACCAAAAATATCACTTATATTTGAATCTCCACTTTCATCTAAATTTAAATTCATATCATCCAAATTAATATCACCCGCTAATTCTTTTGCTAAATTACCAATTAATCCATTTTCAAGCATGTCTTCATTTATATTATTATTTTTTTTAGATAAATTTTCAATCATATCTAATAACTCTTTATTTTCGGTGTCTTCAGATACATCTTCATTATCGCGTTTTTTTTTTAGATTTTCAACCAATGATTTTATTTTATTACTATCTGTTATTATAGTTTCCCCAATCACAAATAATGTTTGCAAATAATCCCATACTTTATCTTTTATTGGTTTTACAGTTTTTTCCATACTCCATAAGTCATTAAAATCTATATTCTTAACAAAACATATTGGTTCATTAAATAATGAGTCATCTTTTAAAGATATTTTTTCTTTATGTTCTGAAAATTTTCTCATAAATCGTTTTATATGTTTGTCATCATTACTATGTTCACTTTTCAATAAATCACTATAATAGTCAGTTACAGTATCTTTATATTCTGGATAAAATTCTATAATATTATTCAAAAATAATTTCAAGGTTGAATTAAAATACTCTATATTTGTTTGCGACATTATATATTAAGTACAATTTATTATTCATTATCTTACGCATATTTAGTTTATCATATCACTTAATTTTATTAATGAATTTAAATATCCCCACACTTTAGTCTTATTTCCACTGCTTAATGTATTCCAATAATGTTTTAATTTCATTATAATACTTTCAACACCTTCTGTTCCAGAATCTTCTACGATTTCTATATAATTTGTATTCAAAAAAAAGGTTTCATCTTCCTTTTCTATTTTCAATCTGTATAATACCATATAATTTTTAAATAACTTGCAAATTTTCTTAGCATTTGCCATGTTCAATAACATAATTGCTCTTTTATAAACTTTAAAATCATTTTCTTCGGGGAAGGTTTCTATTAAATCATCATTAAATTTAATAACTAAATTATTAAAGGCAGTTAAAAAAGATTGACTCATTATTATAATTTAACAAAAAATATATAGTTTACAAACCTATATAATATATACTTTAAATAATATTCATTTATTATATTTTGGTAAAGAACTTCAGTTCATTATTGTCGTTGTATAGGTTTAAATTCATTATTGCGTTCAGATTGGAGTTGATCTAAAGAACTATTTTTAGAATTATTTTCGGTTGATGTTGTTATTTTTTGTTCCTCTCCGATAAATGTGAATCCAGATGTAAAAGGTTTTATTTCAGTATTATCTATATTAGAGCATGATGCTCCAAAACTATCTCCACATGTACCAAAATAAGGTTGTAAATCATCAGATACTTGTTTAGACGTTTTATCTTTAATCCAATTTTCTATTTCATCGTCAACAACTATTTTTTTATCATTTACTAAATAAATTGTTGGTACTGCTTTAACAAATGGGGGTAATTGAATATTTTCGTCATCTACCGAAACATAAATAATATTATCATTAATTGTTGTTTTTGATATTTGATTTATTATTTCCTTAGAATATGTACAATAATTACTGTAAAAAATAATATCTTTTTTCATATGTTAATTTTATTTTTTTTTTTATTTCATTTTATACTTACTAAATTTAAATTGTGTTAAATTAACAAAATAGTTAAATACATTTAATAATGACTTAAATAAAATTGAATACATTAATTTTAAATATCTCTAAATAATAATGGATACTAATTTCTTAAATTATGATAAATCAAAAAAATCAATTCTAAAATTTGATGTTACAAATTGTAACACCAGTTTTTTAAATTCTTTAAGAAGATTAATTATAACAAATATTACAACCATCGGATTTCACACAGATGATTACCAAACATCTGATTTAAAAGTGTTGACAAATACATCATCATTACATAATGAATTTTTGTTACATAGAATTGGACTGATACCAATTTTTTCAAAGGATATTGAAAATTATGATCCATCAAATTATAAATTCACACTTAATGTCAAAAATGAAACCCAACAAATAATAAATGTCAAAACAGATGATTTTGAAATTATGAATCTTACTACAAATGTTAAAGAAAATACAGAATTATTTTTCCCTAAAAATGAAATTACAAATGACCATATCCTTATTACACGTTTAAAACCTGGAAATGATAGTAATGGTGAACATATACATATTGAGGGAAAATCAACTAAAGGAATAGGTGCTGACCATGTAAAATTTTCACCTGTATCAAATGTATTATTTACCAATAAAATTGATGCTGAAAAAATGAATATTGCTTTAACTAAATATTTAGCTGAAAATACTGGCGATCCTGATATATTAACACATAAATTTAATCTAGAAGAATCACAACGACATTTTTATACAGATGCTAATGATGATCCAAATCAATTTGAATTTAATATAGAAACAAGGGGGGTGTTAGAACCACATATTATATTAATTGAAGGATTAAAACAATTGTTAAACAAACTAAATAAGTTTAATGTAGAATTCAATAAATCACTACTAAATAATGATTCATCAATTGAAATTAAAAATTCACCCTCGCTTATGAAAGCATTTGATATAACAGTACATAATGAAACACATACACTTGGACATGTTTTACAATCATATGTTAATCTACTAAATAGTGAAAAAAATATATTTGTTGGATATATTAATCCACATCCATTAGAAAAAAAAATTATTTTTAGGGTAAAGGTTGAAAGTAAAGAAGAATTAAAAAATGTATTCACTGATACTACAACTAAATTAATAAATTTATGTGAATCATTAATTAGTGAGGTTGAAAAGGAATTTACTATTTCTGTAAAATCTAAATCTAAAAAAAAGAAATTTGTTGTATCTGGAAAAAAATCTAAACAATTAAATGCTAAGTCTTCTAATAATACAAATGTATGAAAATATAACTTAATTATTCATTTATACTATTTTTATTTTGTCTAAATTTATAATTCATAACAAATAGTAATTTTGCTATTGGCAAACTATTAATATATTCAATAACCTTTTTTTTGTTGGTAATATGTTTTGTAATCTTATAGTTTTTATGTAATTCTATACATAATGGTCTATATTCATAATCAATATCTGTAAATTTTTTTATTATTTTTTCATTAGCATCATTTTTTCTAACATAATAATTTTGATAAAAGTCAAACAATTTTGTAGTTGTATCATACAGTTCTAACCTATAGGATTCAAATAATTCGCTATCTTCTTGAAAATATTTTAAATATTCGTCTAATCCATTTGATGATCTAATTTCTAAATACATGTATTTTTTATTGTTGTTATTTCCCTTCAAATGTCTAACATAGTTATAATATTCATTCCGAATTTTCCCTCGCAAGTACATGTTATTATTAATTGATTTAAGAATTATTCCTTGCTCATTGTATGTCATTTTTTCTAGGATTTTGTATACTTCTGATATTTCTGTAATAGTATATTTTATTGGAATACCAAAATCGAGGCCTTTATCTTCTAATAGTTTGTTTAATTCTTCCAATTTATAATGGTGTACATTGTTATCAATTATAGATACACCATATACTAGTTTTATATCAGGTTTAGTATACGATTTCACAATCGTATTTTCAGGATGCTGAAGAATAAATGTCAAATTCATATTATCATCTATAACATCAAACTTAGATAAGTCTATAATTTCACTAAATAATGTATTAAATGTTTTATTCGTATAAAATGAACAATATCCACCCAAACAACTCCGTGTTGACATAAACATTTCTCCATTATATTTGAATATATTTATCATTGTACCTTCTACAAACTCTTCAAAAATAGTTTTATTAATATCAATATCGTTAAATATAACAACATTATCTGATTTTGGTGGAGGAACACAAATCAATTTGTTTGTACTTTTTTCTAAAACAATTCCTCTACATTTTTTAATATCAGAATCATTCATATCACATTTAGATTTATCATATTTTACCAAAAATAATGATTCATATTCCTTAATATTTAATCCTTTATCAATTAGAATTTGTTTTGTTGTATCAAAATCAGTAACATCTTTCAAACAATCTAAATAAGTCATGGTAAGTTATTTATTAATAACAATTTATTTTTAAATCAATTTTTAAATAACTTGTATTGTTTTTATTATTAAAATAAAATATAGTTATATTTTATATTTATGACTTCTATAGATTTAATCAAAATAAAAAAATTAAATATACAAAAAGGTGGTTCTAATATAGATGAAACGGAAGACCTTAATTTAACAGGTGATATTTCTAATTCTCAATCAATAGATAATGATACTCTTAATAGTAATATGGAAGAACTTGTAATAGATAATGAAACATATTTTAAAGACAAAGACAATAATCTTTATGATATTGTTAATATAGACAAAATCGGAACATTAAAAGATGGTAAAATTAAATCAATCAAAGAATATGATTCGGATAATTCTGACGGAATTGATATTAATCTAGATGATGATTCTGATTCTGATTCTGATTCTGTTAGCCCTACACTAGATTTAATGGGGAATGATGCTGCTTCTGCTGATATTGAAATAGATTTAATGGGGAATGATGATTCTGTTAGCCCTACACTAGATTTAATGGGGAATGATGATGCTTCTGATGCTTCTGATGATATTGAAATAGATTTAATGGGAAATGATGATTCTGATTCTGTTAGCCCTACACTAGATTTAATGGGGAATGATGATGCTGCTGCTGATATTGAAATAGATTTAATGGGGAATGATGATGCTTCTGATGATATTGAAATAGATTTATTGAATAGTTTAAATGCTAATGCTAATTCTAATTCTAATGCTAATTCTAATTCTAATTCTAATGCTAATGCTAATTATAATTCTAATGCTAATTCTAATTCTAATTCTAATGCTAATTCTAATTCAAATTCTAATTCTAATTCAAATTCTAATTCTAATAGTGATATAGAATTAAATGATGATAATATAATTATTGGTTCAAAAACGACAATTATTGAAAAACATATTATACCTGAAGACAAAGTTATTTCAAATGATTTAGATCAAAATGAAGATTTTATAAATGAATATGTTAAATTATACCCAAAAAATAAAAATATAAATAAAGTTACACGTTTTTTTCATGAATTAAAATATGAACACTCTCATATAAAAGATAATGAAATTACAGGTGCTAAATTTAAAGGAAATTATTATTTGCCGAATTATGATGATTATTATAATGGTATATTTGATAATAATTATTTAATTCCAATAGTAAATGAATCAAAAACATTGTACAATATAGTTGAAACAGAAGATATATCTTTACAAAATAGTTTAGATGATATTGTTGACCCAAATATATTTAAAAAAAATAACGAGGATGATATTGATTCTCTAATTGAATTAAGGTTAAAATATAAACAAAAATCTCAAAGACGAAACTATTCTTACAAAAATGAAATTAATGAATTATATTCATTAACACAACATTACTTTAATAAAGAACTTCCACATTCTAAAGAATATTATTGTAATAATGATATCGATGTTTTTGTTTTTGATATGTTATGTTTAAATAAAAATAAAGATGATAGTCAAACTAAAGGTATGTATCGTTTATCTAATTTTATTCATAAAATAAGTGGCGAATTAAAATATAATGTATATGAAAATAATGCTTTAGTAAATGGAAATAATTTAAGTATTATTGGATTCTTAAGAGCACCAAAGCAAAAATTAAATATTTTAATTCCAAATAAGAATCATTTATTAGATGTTGTTAATAGTAATTATGATTATTTAGATTTGTACAAAAATTTAAAATCAACTGAATTTGTTAAAGTGAATGAAAAAGTTGTGGTTGGTGATTTAGTAAGGATTATAGAATTTGATAAAGATAATTATTTAGGAACAATCGGTTATATTCGTGACATTAATGGGAACACATATAAATTAGAATTAATTCCAGAACCAAGTGATATAAATTCAAATAATTCTAATTCCGAAAATACATCTTCCCCTAAACTAATAGATTTAGAATTGAAAGATGACAACTATATTATATATAATTTGAATGGGGTAAGTAGTATAAACGGAACCAATAGTTATAATGCTTTAATATTTGAAGAACGTGATGATAAAATAAATGATCATGATTATTCTAAATTATTAAAAAATATATTACAACCTACATCTGAAATTATAGGAAACATAAATAATAATTGGGATGGTTCCGACATTGATTACATTAGTGAACAACTTATGTATTATGATTTAACAATAGACGATATAACACATTCGTTATTTGATAAAATAAGACATAAATTAAACAAAAATAATTCCGAATCTATTAAGGAATCAATAAAAAAACACAATTTATTCAAATCATTTTTAAAAAAAAAAAAAAAGGTCACAAAGAAAGTTTTTTCATTTATACCTGATAAAATATTAGATGTATACAAAGGATTATATGGTACATATCCTCATTATGGTTCTTATATAGATAGTGAAGAAACACGTTTGAATTGGATTAAGACACGTCCTGATTTTGGACAATTATATTTTAAACAAGGTCTAATGTATTTTGAAAAATCATTATCCTTAGATAGAGATAAACTTGTTAGAGATATAGAACAATCATTAACAAAATTAAAATCTGAAAAAATAGAATTAGAAAAATCTATTGATACAGAAAAAATATCATTATTATCTAACAAAAATAAATGTGTAACAAACTATATTTCGAAAGAATATCATGATATTGAATCTCTTCGTAATGATAATAACAAACAGTTATATGTAGATAAAGATAAACATCGTATTGGTGAGTCAAACATTGTTCCAATTGATAGTTATGCTTTATTACATTTAAGTAATGGGAAAAAAAAAATATTCAAAAGGGATGAATTGAGCAATGGAAATCAAATATGGAATTTAGAATCTGGTATAAATATTGAACATATAATTACATCAAATAAAGACTTTTGTGACCAACAATTCAAAAATATATCGGAATTAAATGATGTTGTTGTAAATATAGAGACTTGTAAATTTTCAGATATTGATAATTCGTGTGTTTCTAAGAAATTAGAAATGTATATTCGTAAATTAAAAAATATAAACCAAAAAATAATAAACAAAGATATTTATTTAAAAAAACATAGCGAAATAACAGATTTTAATCAAAATTTGAAATCAAAAATAGATTATTATACATATTATTTGAATTTAGTTAATGACAAACAAGAAAGATTAGTTAATCAAGTAGTATCTAAAATAGAGAGGGAAGAGACAGATGAAATTGACCCAGCATATGAACATTTGTACAACAATATTGATTTATATTTAGAACATATTTCTAAATTAAGTGATAAAAAAAGATACGAATTATTAGATATTTTGATAAAAAAATATGGAAGAAGTGCTTCTATCATAAATAACGAAAATCCAAAAAATATTTACTGTAAATATGGTAATAAAGTATTAGGCTGTTGTCATAACAAACTTTTAATAAATATGTACAAACAAGAAAGTAATTTTGATGATTTATTGAATGAATTATTAGAAACATATGGGGTTGAAAAAGATGGCATGTATTGGTGTAATAATTGTGGTGGTGAATTATTTATAAGTGACTATGATGTAAATAGTGGATTTAATAAAAATGGACAAAGAGACCAAACCGATGAAATTATAGAAAATGAAGAAGAAGAAAATGAAAATACAGCCGAAGTTTCATTTTTATTACAAGAGCATACTATGGATTCTAATATTATTAATGTATTCAATATAAAATCAGTGTTGTTGAATATTATGGGTATAAAATTAAATGAATCGGATACTTTAAAATTATTAAAACAAAGCGAAAATTTAATAAAATTTCATATTGATTCAAAAATTATATGGAAACAAAAATACAAAGGAAAAGAAAAAGGAAATCTGTTAGATGATAAATACAACGACCATGTTAATATATATACTATACTATTTACATCAGCATATTTATTTGTTATGTTACAAACATCTATTCCATCTTACAAAATTAATAAACAACATACTAAATGTAAATCAGATTTGAATGGTTATCCATTAGATTTAGATAATTCACAATTAAGTGGTATTGAATATATGAGTTGTATTTTGTTTAATTTATGTAATACAAATAGTGTATGGAATTCATTAAAAACAATCTCTAAAAAAACTAAAAAACTACAAGAAAAAATTAAAGATAAATTAGTATCAATTATAAATTTAATACATGAAGAAAACTATATTCAAACATTGTATAGTAATAAAAGAATATATAACTTAGAATCACAAAAACAAAATTCATTAGTATTAAATAATAACTGGTCAAAATTTAGACCATATTTGAATAATTTTGAAATTACAAATGAATCTATTGATAGTTTAGATTTGGAAAAAGATGATATAAATGTAAATGAAGTGTTACATTACTATTCATTAAAATATATTTCAGAAATAGATAATATAATAAATAAAAGTAAAATAGAAAATAATATATTTAGACCAGCAATTTATCAACAATCATGTTGTGCTACACTATTAAATAATGATTATGAAAATCTAGATTTTTTTAGTAAACAGAGACCCATATTATCAAGATATACTACAAATAATATACTATTAGAAAATAAACAAAATAGAACTAATATTAATAATAGTGAGTTATATTGTGAAAAAACAGATTATGAGTACATTGACAGTTTTTCAAAAATAATGTTTACTCTAGAAGAAGATATAGATCATAATACAAAATCTGAATTATTTGAACATTTCGTTGATACTGAAAATGATTTGTTTAAAGGTAAAAAAAGAATTTATGATAATGATACATGTGTTATTACCGGAGAAAATAGATTTGATTTAAAACGGAAACATTACACTAATGATGATTACTATAATTTACTAAAAACAATTCAAAAAAATAATTTGACAGAACCAACGAATCATATTGATTCTATAAATTGTATAGATAATTTAAACATAATAATAAATTCAAATGAAATATTGAACGATGACACATATTTAATAGAGTTTATTAATACACTATACGATGAAACTATACAACCATCTCAAATTAAATTAAATTGGGACGATTTTGATAATCAATTAGAACAAGAAAAAAATAGAATAGTTGAGTCATTTGATTTGTATAATAGTGATAAGGCGCGTATGATTAAAAAAATATTATCTAATATTGGTATTTTGTCAACTATATTTGAAGAAGATAAATTAAAATATAATGAAATAGTAGCAACAAATCGCATGTATGTATCAAAAATTAATAATTTACATAAATATATTAATACATATTTGATAGATTCTATATCAAAGATTAAAAATAGCAAATATGATGATATTATAAATACACCATCTACATGGACTCAATTATACAAAATAGGAATGTTTTCAAATTTACACACACATTATAAAAATGATAACAAAATAGTTAAACAATATATTATTAGAAAGCATAAAACAAATTCACAACAATTGTATAACGAATTATATAATTTAATACATAAAATAAACCAAAATATTAATAAAATATTTAGTGAAGAACACATATATGATGAAAATATGGAAATTATATCATACTGTAAATTTACAAATGAAAATTTAGCAGCATTGCTTGAATACATTTTAATTATAATGTTAAAACATATATTACAACTAAATGACTCCTATTCAGCAGTTGTAAAATCAAATACACTAAATAGTAGTATTTTATTAACAGTCCCAGATGATGACTTACCAGATGTACAAGATGTATCGGATAGTAAAGAAGATAGAGATTTATCAATTAAAAATGAGACCTTTGATTTATTGTATGATATACTAACAAAAATGGAATTAAATAGAAATTATTCTGATAAATTTACAAATTCATTTATTAAGGAATCCATAGACAAAAAAGGTAATGAAGAAAAGGAACAAAATCTTAAATTCATGGAAGACTTGGAAAAAGAATCACGACAATCATTGAAATCTATGATATTATTAGGATTAGATAGATGGGATAAATTGGCTACAAAAGAAAATAAAGAAATATATTTTGAAACCCAAAATACATCATATGAAGATATAGAACAAAGTTTAGAGGAACAAGACATTATAAACAGAACAAACGCAACACATGAATTAGGTGAAGGATATAATGAAGATGACTATAATGAATGGTTGTCTATGTCCGTATCAAACAGAAATGAAATCGCTGACGCATTAAAAGAAAATATAATGGCTGATGATGATGGTGATGATTATAATAACGAGGATTATGATGGATATCAATAAACTATTTTAGCACTATAATGAATATCAATACTATAACAAAAATATTAAAATCACATATACGTTTATAAAAACTTGGTGTTTTTGTGGTAGTATTAGATCTATTGTCAAATACACTATTTTTTGTAGATTGAAATATTGTTTTGTAATATTCAAAATTAAATATTGAATTTTTGTTGTTTTCGTTGTACAGTCTTGTTTTTTCTTTATTTAGTAGTATATTTGCTTTTTGTTTACTAATAGTTATATTTGCTAGCAATTCTGTATTAAACAATGACGATTTGTACAATTTGAATAAAGATTCAAATTCAATTATATCAAGATTTATTATTAAATCTTGAATATTTTTAGTATTTATACTAATATGAACCGCAGAATTCATCAAATTAATTAGTTTCATCATTATTGTTAGTTCTCCACATTCTATTTTCTCTTGTTTGCAATAATTTTTCTTTTCTTCTAAAAAGAAATTTTTAATTGAATCACTAACATAATAAATAATAATATTATTTTCATCTATATATGAAATATTATAATCACATGATGGTTTATTTGAACCAGACATAACACTATATGTTTCATCTAAAGATTCACACATATCATTTACTATAAAATTACCTTCATTAATATGTTTCAAAAAATGTACAATAGTTGTTTCATGAGTATTATACACAATTGATAGTTGGGTTGTATTGAATGATGTAAAACTTGTAAGACTAAACAACATAATTATTGGATTAATCATTATGATTTACATTCTTTATAAATAAATAAAATAAATTCAATTTTTGTATTTATTATGAATTAGTTACGTACTAAATTACAAATAATACATTTATTTGGTCTTTCGTCATATTGAAAATATTCGCGCGCTAAAACCCATTTATGTTCACAATTATTGAATATATAAATATTGTTCATCTTTTTTTCGTTATCCAATTCTTTTATTTTTGACTTTAATACTTTAAGTTCGGAATTAATTTGTTTATTTCTTTCCATTTTATGTTTAATCATTATATTTTATAGTATATTTTATTCAAGTAATTTTTTTCAAGTATTTTATATTATTATAGTATGATTATATTACTTATTTTTATTATATTATTTTTGGGATTGTTTCTCTTTTTATTAAGAAAAGAAAGATTCAATGTAAGATTTTATGATTATAATAAATTAAAGTTTGATTATAAAGAACCAAATATATATGAACACATAAATGAAAAGGTAGAAAAATATAACAAAAATAAGAATTCGAATGAAGAAAAATTGGAAAAATATTATGATAAACTGATACATGTCAATAAAATGACTAAATATCCAGTTATAAAAAGAGAATTAACTTATGTTGAATTCGATTCTATATTGTTATTACTAAAAATAAAATACAAAATCCCACAAAGAGTTAATATAAAAACATTAGAAAAACTCTCTATAAGAAAAAAATATTTAGATTCATATATATTAGTTAAAGATTGGATTATTGAAAACATAAGTATATTAGCAGCACACAATTTTTTCAAAATAGATTATATCAATTCAACTGGTTACCATTATATAGATGATGAATTACTTGAATACAAAGTCAATTATAAAGAACATTTAGAACAATTTTTATTTAAAATGAGAGTTTATCGTAAAAATAAATTCAACCATTTTATAGTGTATTTTGATATCATATATGATAATTATAACAATACATATTATATCAATAATACGTTCATACTACAACGAGATTTACAAGAAAAAATAATATTTGGTCCATATTTAGATAATAATACACTTTCCAAAACATTCAATAATGATATAGCATACAACGATGAAAATATAGAAAAATTTATTAAATCAAAAAAGGAAAAAAAAATTTACGAATATGACCGTAATTATTGTTTTTTTAAAGATGCTAGTAATAAATTGAATTGTATATCACCAAATGAATATGATAATACAGTTGGTATACATGATTCACCATGTGTATACAATGAAGATTGTCCTTTTTATAAGAAAAATAGTAATTATCCAAATACACGTGGTGGATGTAAAAATGGATATTGTGAAATGCCAGTAAATATGGCTTTAATTGGATATAAAGAATATTTAGATAGTGCAAAACCATTTTGTTACAATTGTAAAAAAAAGGAATGTTCTGGATTAGAATGTAATATGTGTTGTGAAGATCAATATGACAAAAAACTATATCCAAATTTAGATGGACCAGATTTTGCATTTGATAATGATTTTGATGAACGTATAAAATATTCAAATTATTTTGAATCTAAAAAAATAAGTCCAATAAGTATAATTGTATAATATAATTTAGTACACTATATTTAGTACACTATATTTAGTACACTATATTTAGTACACTATATTTAGTACACTATATTTAGTACACTATATTTATTTACCATTAAACATAAATCATTATAATAGTTATTATTATTTTGAATTAATATGAACATGGTTATGACCATGAAAATATGTATTATTCTCTATTAATTTACCATTATCATTTAATGCTGGTTTAATAAAATAATTTGTTTCTTTAATTTTTCCAGCATCAAAATTTGTATCAATTGCTAAATCATTAAAATCATCTGTTATTTCTAATTCATCAATTTTACATGATGATAAATCGGGTTCTTCTTGGTCAATATCTTTTATAAATGTATTTTCTCGTTTTAATCTCGCTTCACATGCTTCTTTTTCTACTAATTTTTTGTCATAATAAGCAGCCGGATTACATCTATAATCATATTCACTTTTGTAATGATTTTTTAATCCAAATCCACTGCAAAAAAATAAATCAGATGCTAATTGCATTGACTTATTACCACATTGTCCATTATGAGATGCTCTATGATCATCATTGGTTCCTTTAGAAATAGCAGCCATATTAATACCATTTTTATTTAATCTATTTGTAATATTAAAATTATCTTTATCTACAAAATAGCCTTTATAATTTTCATTAGTTTTTTCTTTATATGGCAAAATATAGTGACCATGTTTTTTATATTTATCATTTTTTATATGACTTGTAAGACATGTATTTGAAGGGTTAAAATCTAAATGACAATCATCACTATAATTTACTTTCAACCCAAACATATCTTTACGTGTCAACTTACATGTATGTGGACATTTTCGTCCTTCATTTGATATAATTTCAGTATCAGGATTGAAACATTTTGTAGGAATTCCTTTATAATTAACTTCAGGAGAAGTATCTTTTATATTTCTACATATATTTGAGGCTCTATATTCAGTATTTATATTATCATAATATGGATATTTCCTAGGAGCAAAATATGATTGACTATTGAGCCATTGTGATATCCATTTATTTCTTATATTTTGTGCAATTTTTGTGTTACCTAAATTAAATTTGTATGTTTTTTCTGCTACAAGAACGGCACTTTCAACTGCTGCCTTTGTTACTGCTATAATTATCCCGGTGGCAATCCAAAGTACGGCAGGCCCAATAAGGGAACCAGCAAGGGCTATGGTAGCGAAGGTGGTTGCAGTTATCATCCCAGGTATAACTACTTTCAGTGTATAATCACGGATTTTTCTACGTTTTTCAAGTTTTTTTTTTTGTTCTTCCATATATGAAAAATATGCATCATTTTTACAATCAAAACAATTTGGAACATTACTATTTATACCATCGCTCTGAGAACATTTTTTGGCAGTTTTATGTAATAATTGATCTTTCGTTCCAGCGATTCCTTCTCCAGTTTTTTTAAAATCTATATAATATGGCATAATGTAGTTTCCCTTTATATTTTTATTTTCATTTGTAGCCATAGATGTTGGAATAGGTTCTTTAATCTGAGATTTTTTTACATCGTATATTTGTTCATAACATTCACGCCCTCCAAGTGGTTGTGGGACTAATTTAGTAATATCATCTACATCATGTTTTTTATATCTAAGATTATTTCTATCTAATGTAAATGCATTACACACAGATTCATTACAATCTTTTATAGCATCATCTTTCCCACCATCAATCCATTCTGTTTTTGTTTTTTTTCGTGTATCTGTTCCACACCACTGTTTATTATTTACTTTATAAAATTGGGTATCGTCCACATCTGTTACATCTTCCGAATTTACATTAGGTACAATAGTATCATCATTATTAATTCGGTAACAAACATCATTTTCTGAGTTTCGCATTTGTACCACACTGTTATGTTTCTCGAACATTTGATAATTATCATCACTCATTGTAAATGTATTACAGTCATCAATACTATCACACATTTTTATTGCTTCATCTATCTTACTTTTTTGTTTTTCAAATACAGATTTTGATGGTATATTAGATTGCGTCAACAAATCTGATTTATATGTTACTGGACTACCGATTTCAATTCCAGTACATTTTTTTCCCTCATATCCAATGTAGGTATTCGTTCTATCAATAGGTATAAATGATTTGAAACATTTTCGATTCTTATTATTTCCAACTTGTAACTTATGAGCATTTGCTTTATGTAACTCATATTTTTTTTTTGATTTATCATACGTAAATGATGTACATTCTGAATTATTATTACATGCATCTTTCGCTTGTTCTTCTGTACCGGAAATCCAACCACGTCCAATGTTTTTACTTGTTATACAATATTTATCATTATATTCTATATAATTTTTTGGTGATGTAGATTGAACATATGTAACAAAACATTTTCGATTTGGATTAACTCCTCTTGCTAAAGTATTTACATTTACATTATGTAATTGATATTGTTTATTTTTGCTTTTTTTCCCATCTTTTAATGTAAATGCAGTACATGATACATTTTCGTCACATGCCTTTTTAGCATCTTCTTCAGTGGCACCACCATTTTCTGGTAGCCAACCTTTATGTAAATTATTATTTGTCATACAATATCTATTATCATGAACTATATAGTTTTTTTCTTTACTAGCTACAATACTATTTGTAGTATCAGAACATTTTATATTAATATTTTTTTCCTTTTCATCATCATTTTCTCCCATTATCCCATTTAAGGTATTTTCCTTTAAATATGAACGTTTGCATTCACGTATTTGTTGATCAATGCATTGTTTTTTACATTTAGTCATGTTCTCTTCACCTTCGCAATTTTTTTCATAAATATATTTTCCAAATTGTTTCCAATCTCGTCTATTATACATTTGATCATTATAATCGTGGTCTGGTTTTTGTTTTGTGACACATTGTATTGTATCATTATATATATATGGTGGCTTAACATATCCTTCATAAACTTCTGGATTTTTATAATTATGACTCAATTTCATACCTCTTTCCCCATCTAATACTTCTAGATCATTGTATTGTATACATTCCTCATTGTTTCCATTTACAAAACACATTTTATCTGGTAAATCTTCATAATCTGTAATTTTACAGTCTTTATTTTTTGATGATGATTTATTACAATCATGGTTATAGTATATTTGTTTTCCATCTTTATAAAATTTAGGACCATCTACTTTTCCAGATATTAATTCAATATTTTCTTTATTAATACAATTATTTCCAAAACATAATTTATCATTTATTTTAATTTTTTCTGGATTTTTAGTATTATCTATAATCAAATTATTTTTACTTAAATCAAGTTGTTCTATTTTATTATAATCCTCTAATTCATCTGGATCTACACCATAAAATACATTTTTACCATAAATATTTTTATTAGTTAAATCTATTTTAACTGGTGTTTCTGTGGTATTAAAATTTTCGTTATATATTATAATTTTGTAACTTACATACAAAATAATAATTACTAAAAATAAATTTATTAGTGTCATATTAATATTATAAATTATAATTATTCTGATAATCTTTGATTTATTTTATCTATTTGTTTATACAAATCATTTATTTCTCTATTTTTAAAACTTAAATCATCAGTCGTAGAATCTTTTGTTTTCTTTCCTCGTAATAGACTCTTATTATAACACATATCTTTTGTTAATTTTTTAATATCGTAAATATTTTTTAAATGTCGTCCTAATGGCGTACCAGTATCAAAAATATCATCTAAATATTCATATCCTATTTTTGATTTTAATATATCATATTTTGATAGTATAATATCATTTTTATTTTTAGTATATTCTCTAATATTTATGAATTCTGAACTCAATTCAGGTTTTAATTGTTTCAATATCCCATTACTACTTGATGCTAAAAGACATCCATCATAATCATACATTAAATCATATACTTTAGTTTTATTTATTTTTTTTTTATCCCAGTACTCAGTACGCCAATTTACACCTTCCTTTGTGTATATATAATTATCAAATAAACCAATACCTATCATATTATTATCTTTATCATACATTATTTTACTCATGGGTATATCATTATTTATAGGACCAATCCAATCATCTTTATTATAACTTTTAGTATCTACATTTTTTTCATATATTTGACCATCAAAACTACTAACCCCTAGTAATTTTGATGTCAGTAAATCAAAACAGAGACTTTGTATATTAGTATCTGAACCTATTTTTGTCCAGCCTTTATATAATAATTCATTCCGTTTTGTATTTGAAGATAAGTTAGTTTGTTTATAAATATTATATATTGGTTTGTTATTTTTGTAGTATAAACCAACCACTAACATTTCTTTATATTCATTATATAGTATATTATTTATAATAATATTTGGTATAGATTTATCTATTTTAACAATAGTACTTTTATCCCATTTATTATCATCTAAAGAATTAGTTTCATACATATTGGTTCCATTTGTTAATATATTATTAGCACTACTTGATATAAATGTTCCAAAATATTTAGTTGTATTATTACTACTTGTATAAGGTGATATTATGAATGAATTAATATTATCATTATTAACTATATTTGTAGATGAAAAATGTTCTATATTATACAAATCATAAATTTGTATAAGTAAAAATACAACTACTATCAAATATAATAGGCCCATAATTTTATCATTCATATTAATATTAAGTTAGATTTATTTTTACTTTATTTCTATTTTTAATATTGTCTATACCTTTTATTATTGCATTGTATTTTTTGGAAGAAACATTATGAGATGATATTCTATCTATATTAGTATTATATATATCATGATCTGTTTGTTTTTTGTATAATTCTTTAATTTTATCTTCTAGTTTATTAATATAATTTTTTTTTTTCTCTATAACATCTTGACTAAACCTCTTGAATATCAGATTTTTTTTGTTTGGTTTATCTAATTTTTGTAATTTTTCACAAAATTTATTTTCTATTTCATTATTTTTATTTGATATATCAAAAAAATTTTTACCAGATTCTTCATCAATATATATTGTACTAGGATTATTTAATTCGTTAATAATATATCCTATTTCAGTCTCTTTATTTATTAAAGTATTAGCGGTGTTCTGTAACCTTCCTTTTAGTGTCGTATCATTTGCATCGGATGTTGTATCTAATGATACTATAGATGATGAAGTTACCATTTTACTACATTTGTCAACAGTATTTTCTTTTAAATATTTAAAAAAATCATACATTGGTTCTACTTGTATAGTATCACTAATCAATAATTTTTTAAGATTAGTATATTCTTCGGATGGTGTATCACCATGTGTTATATTGTAGTCCTTGGCTTCCTCTGACACTGGCCATTCAAGGGGTTCTATATTACTATTATTTCCTGGAATACTATACAAAAAAATCATCAATTTTTTATCTGTTATTGATGATAATTCTTTACACTCTTGTGTATTGTCTGTAGCAAATAAATCTAATATCTTTTTTTTGTTATCACGAATTGAAATATACTGATTTTTGAGACGTTGATTTATTTTTTTATAACTACTTTTTTCATATAGGGTTGAATCATATGATAATTGTTGAATCTTTTGACTCAATTCATAAATTTTTGATAGATTTATAATTAATGTACTACTATTACTATTTATTTCCGTTAATGATTTTTTAGTTTCACCAATTCCAATAAAATTAATTATTTTTATACATGTAATATGTAATTCTTTCATTATTCCAACATATTTTTTTAAAAAATTTAAATATAGTATCATTATTTCTTTAAACACTACATTATTAGATTTAGTATTAGATTGAAACGATTCTTTGTTATTACAAAAAATAAATATTAGAAAAAGTATTATTAATATTATTATTATTCTAGATATAATCATTAATAATATAATATAAAAAAAAATATCAATCAAAATTATTATATATATATGGTAAGTTTTGTTTCAATTTATTTCCATCACAATTATAGCATTTATCACTTAATTTATTTTTATCAATATTTATATAATCTTTTGTATTCTTAATGTCGCATTTTTTACCAGGAGAATTTAAATTTTTTTTTAATGCATCAGATAAATTCAATTCAAAATTGACATTATTTGGTTGTAATAAATTATCTTTTTCCAACTTTTTAATAAAATCATAATTTTTATCAAGATGTTTTTCTTTTTCTTTTCGACAACTGTTATTTTTATCAGATTGCTGTTTTTCTTTACTACTCAATAATTTTACTATATTCTTTAATTCTAATATTTTTTTATCTAATTCTTCAAGTTCATGGAATGTTGATTCATTATATTCGATTTGTTCTTTTTCATATTTTATTTTATTTCTTTCTTCAATTTCGGTACATCTTTGTTCGGCAACTTCTAAAGAATTAAACATATTTACTAAATTTTGAGCACTATATTTATCAGATTCAAATTTTTCTATAGTATTACATTTTAAATAAAATAGAAGAATAATAATTAATATTAGAAATACAGTAAAACAAAGTATTTTTAATTTCATATAATAAAAACATATATTTTAATTGTTAGCAAGGACAAAAAATTAAACAGAACCATCTAACGGTTTTCTATGCAAATCTGGACATATAGTTGTTTGTAACCATGGACTAACTTGAACTTGTGGGTTTGGTGGTTCGCTTCTTAGTCCACGATTTGCGTTTCTTAAACTACATCCTTGTGTATTTACTCCAATATGATGTCCAGAATTTAATAAATTCTTAACACAAATATCACCTGGTGTATTTGGATTATTTTGAGAAAAATCGGAATTTGTATCACTTGGTAACAATTGTAAACAGTTCAATTCATCATTGTTTTTTAATTCGGCATTATTTTGAACCTCATTTTTGTATACTCCCGAAACTTCATTGTTTACTAATACACTATTTTCAACAACATTTCCATTTACATTGGCATTGCCATTGCCATTATCTTCATGATTGTCAAAATATTCTACATTTAATGGACTATCATCATCCTCAAAATTTTCTACTGGCGAAGCATTAAAATTATTATAATTTTCAGATGTATCATTCAATAACACATATCCGAAATATCCAACAACTACTATAACAATTAATGACATTAATACTGATAATTGTTTACCTATTGATTTTTTTAATAGATTAATTACAATCAAAACTATACATCCACAAACAATCAATAAAACTAATTTATTTACATTATTATCTAAACTCAAATCCATTGTATATAATTAAAACATATAATTTTTTTTTGTAATATACAAAAACTAATTAATAAATTCTTTTAATTTATTAAATTTATTTGTCATATTTTCAATAATATTATTTTTCTCATTAATTAATAATTCATATTCATGTAATTTTTCGTTCAATAAATCAGTTTCATTAACATCATAGTCTATATCAACATTTTCAATATTATTATTATCTATATTTACTGTTTCCAAATCATTATCTTCGGTTGTTAAAATGGTATCCTTTTCCAAATCATTATCTTCGGTTGTTAAAATGGTATCCTTTTCCAAATCATTATCTTCGGTTGTTAAAATGGTATCCTTTTCCAAATCATTAACTTCGGTTGTTAAAATGGTATCCTTTTCCAAATCCTTTTCCAAATCCTTTTCCAAATCCTTTTCCAAATCCTTTTCCAAATCCTTTTCCAAATCCTTTTCCAAATCCTTTTCCAAATCATTATCTTCGGTTGTTAAAATGGTATCCTTTTCCAAATCCTTTTCCAAATCCTTTTCCAAATCCTTTTCCAAATCCTTTTCCAAATCATTATCTTCGGTTGTTAAAATGGTATCCTTTTCCAAATCCTTTTCCAAATCCTTTTCCAAATCATTATCTTCGGTTGTTTCATTGACGTCATTTTGTTTAATTATAACATTTGGTTCATCATTAAATTGTATAGTATCAGTTAATTCATTATTAATGTTTGGCATTTGATCATCATTATCTTCCATATCTGTTAATAAATTATCATTAATAATATAATTAGATGTACCTTCAGATTGAAAAACCTTAATTTGTAATGGAACCCATTCACAAATGACTTGTTGTTTTAAAAACCGTAACCCTTGTAGTTTTAATACACATAATATTTTAGAATCCATTTTGATATCATGATAATTTATTGTATTGTTGTTTGAATTATAGATATTACAATTAATATCGCCTTTAATAACTGGTATTTTAATTTTTAATGATGGTGGTTTATTTGCTTTTCCATTTTTAACTGGTGTTTTATAAAATTCTTCTACAATATCTAATGGAAATTCTTTACTAAACCATTTACTACTATTTGTATGAATTTTATTTATATTGTAGTCATCAATATTTGTGATAAATTCATAAAATGGCCAATGTATTTTATCAAAATCAAGTTCAGTATAACATCGCGTATCATTTTTAATAATACCTTTATTGCTATGTAGTCTGGGGGATTGAATATAAATTGGATTATTATTGTACAATGGTACAGCCATATAACTTCCACCCTTTACCTTTTCCGGATCATTGTATATAATTTTATTTAAATCTATATTTTTATAATCTAATATTTCAATAGATGACATTTATAAATAAAATACTGGTTTTTTTAATATTTTAAGAACGCAATTAATATACTATTAGTTCTTTAATTGTGTACTTGTAATAATATTTATCATTTTTATACCATAGTTTATTTAGACTTAAATATAGTTTACATTCCATATTTTTTTCTATATCATAAATTGTCATATGTTTATTTTCAAAATCTTTAATGATTGTTAATATTTTTTTATTTTTTTCTAAAAATTTAGTATATATTATACTATTTCTATCTGTATATCGTAACTGTGAATTTAGACATGTCTTTTTAATATCCAATAATTCTATAAATTTATTTTCTAATTGTTCTATAAAATATTCAAATAATTTTAAGTTATTTGTTTCTCCATCTATTTCACAATTCAAAAAATAATTATTAAATTTAGCATCTACACCAAATGGAATCAATAATTTAGGAGTCCAAAAATGTAATGGCATATTGTTGTATTTTATATCATATGAATTTTTTAGTGATTTTTCTAAAGATACATGATTTAAGTCAATTGTATTAACATTCATTAATAAATTGGAAGTTTTTTTTTAAAATAAAAAACCTTAGTGTATCTTAATGATAAACAATTTGACAAACAAATTATTTGATAAATTACTTGAAAATTTAAATACACCTGAAAATATTAATAAAATACAAATGACATTACTTGAACCAATTATTTCATATACTTATAATCGTATTTACCCCTATTTCATGTTAATTATAATAATATTTATACTTACGTTTATATTAGTACTCATAATATTAGGTATTTTATTGAAAAAAATATTATATTAAACATATAATGAGTCGCCTATCTCAACTGTCAAATGATATAATAGAATGGGATTCCCACAATGTTACAATTAAAAAAATTAATACTTATTTAAAAAACATAAAAGAAAAAAAACATACTCTCGAGATATCTATATTAGATACTATAAAACATAACAATTTAACACAAAAAAAACTTAAACTAGAAAACAATCATATTTTTTATAATACTACTTATACTATGCCACCATTATCTAACAAATTATTAGAAACTGTATTAGATGAATTTATAGATAGTAAAGCTAAAGAACAAATATTAGATAAAATTAGAAATTTTAGAGAAAACCATAAAATAGAATCTGTAAATCTTAAAAAAAAATCGATTTGTCGAAAAAAATCAAATAAAAGTAGTAAATCAACATATTTTGCGTAAAAACATTAGTAATAATATATAATTATATTATAAATAATTAAATGGATTGTACTTGGGGTAAAACTAATTTCAATACAACTATAGAACCTATAATGAATGATACCAAAAAAAAAACTCAAACTCAAAATGGATTTATAACAGAAGATACATTATATACAGCTAAAGAATTAATCTATTGGTCTTCTAAAAATAGTGGTAATGAATTAGTATTTGACACATTGCTTGATATACATGATGATGTCCAAACATTTTTAAACTCTCATAATCTTAAAATAAAAACAGATACAGAACTATTTTTAATGAAATTACTATTATTTGTTTATGATAATACTGCGTCTTAATATATATGTATTATTTATGTTGTATTTATAATGATAACTGTCGAATCACAAATTGATTTTTTTCTATCATATTATTCATATGATATTATCCAATTCTTTAATGAATTAAAATTAAAATATAAAAATAACGATATTCTTAATAAATGTGATAAAAATAGTACAAGCAATTTTATAGAATTACTTTTAGATAATGTCGAATTAAAAGATATGTATAACTAAATTATTATATTGGCGATGGAATACACCAAGCACTCGGTCTTGTAGGGTTTTCAGGTCTATCAATTTTTGCGTCAAAGCCTTTTTCGCATTTTTTTCTACATTTTTTGATGAGTTGACTGTTGCCAGAAACCTTTAATCTATCATCTGTTAAAAGATTCGTACATATATCTGTGTTATTCATGCGCTCACCATTTTTATTGTTACACGAATGGTCAGAGTCGTAATAATTATGTAATATATTTTTTAAATGAAGTTTTGTGGGACATCCATGTCGATTATGTGTATGTGTTCCATAACCGCTTGAATTAGTAATATTACTATAATTGTCAAATGGGCGATATGGTATATTGCTTTCAGAATTATTCTCAAATTCTTCGTTAGTTTGTTTCATACAACACACAATTACTAAAATAAGTATTACAACCAATAATACACAATTAACCATTTCTAAACTAATACTTCCCTTAGCCATTTTATACTAATATATTAGATAATAATAATTATAAACATTGAATCATTTTAATATTATTAGTTTTAGATTTACAGCCATAATCTATTATTTTATTTGTCAAATGTTGAAATTTTTGTTTTAATTTTACATCTTTTATTTTACTTTCTAAATGATTTCTTAGAAGCAAACTTTCTTCTATATTTATTAGTTCTCTATCTAAATAACACATATTTTCAAATAAATTTGCATAAATAGTTATATATTTTGATTTTGTGTTAATTTCTTCAATTATATTAAATAATTTATAAATATTAATATTTAGTAATGATGGAGATACAATATAGTCGTAAATATAATTTTTATTTATTTCAATCAAAGTTTCTGTGTTGAGCAATTTGTACAAATAGCATACATACATAAAATTTTTACTACCTTTTGAATCCGACAATATAAGTATAATATTCCATAATTCAATCGGTAATTTTTCTAAAATAGACGACATTATTTATAATTAAAAATAATATTTTATATCAATTTTAACAAATATTTTAATTTATAGGAGAATTTGTAAAATTCTTTACTTGTAAGGTTGGATTATAAAATGTTTCTTTAACACATTGTGTAACTAAATATATTATTACTAAAAATAAGATAATAACTAACAATACAAAATTAACAACTTCTATATTGATCATATAATTATTAGTTAGAAAATATTTTAAAGACAACCAAATTATACTATAAAATGATGATAAGTCTAATATTTTTAGGATTTATGATCTATCTTCTTTTTAAAATAACAGACATTCAGAAAATCCCAAAACAATATAGTAATCGTTCTAAATATGATACCTCACATTATAAAAGAACATGTATTACACGTGATCGATATAATAAAAATAAATTACCAAATACTATTGATACAATTATTATTGGAAGTGGTATTGGTGGATTAGCATGTGGTGCATATTTATCTAAAGTAGGTAAAACAGTATTAGTATTAGAACAACATTATGTGGCTGGAGGGTGTTGTCATGTATTTGAAGAAAAAGGTATAGAACATGAAACTGGTATACATTATATTGGTAACATTAATAAATGGAAATTAATGTTAGATTTAATAACAACGAATCCAATTGAATGGTGTAAAATGGGTGAAAAAAATGACCATGTGTATGATGAAATACACATTGAAGATAAAACATATTTATTTAAAGCTGGCGAATCTAATTTTATTAATGAATTATCAAAATCATTTAGTGATGAAAAACATAACATTATAAAATACATTGAATTAGTTAAAAAGGTATCTAGTTTGAATTTGTTTTTTAACACAAAAATTATTAAAAGCAAATGTATAAGATATCTAGTTGATAGTTACTTAAAATATTGGGATAATGACTATTATACTTATATTAATAGGAGTACTTATGATGTTATAAGTGAAATAACTAACAATGAAGAACTTATAAGAGTATTATGTGGTCAATTTGGTGATTATGGCATTACTCCGAAAAAAAGCAATTTTTTTCTTCATGCTAGTATTTCTAATCATTATCTTAATGGTGGTTATTTTCCAAAAGGTGGGCCAAGTGAAATTACTAAAAATATTATTCCAACAATTGAAGAACATGGTGGGCGTGTATTAGTTGGAAAAAAGGTTGAAAATTTGATCATAGAAAAAAATACCGTAAAAGGTGTTATTATGGAAAATGGAGACAAGATATATTCTAAAAATATAGTAAGTGCTATTGGATTAAATTCGACATTAAATTCATTGATACCTTCAGAACTATTAGAATCAAAAAATATAAAAAACTATACTAAATTAAATAATAAAATCGGAAACTCTGTTGGATTTATATATTGCTTTATTAACCTAGATGGAACGTCCGAGGAACTTGAAATTAGAGATTCTAATTTATGGATTTATCCAAATAAAGACTATGAATCGTTAATAACCGAATTTGAAAAAGATATAACAAAAAATCCAATGCCAATGTTTATTTCTAGTTCTTCGGCAAAAGACAAGAGTTGGGAAAATAGATATCCTGGAAAAAGTAATGCTATTGTTCTTTGTATGGCAAAAAAAGAATGGTTTTCTAGTTGGGAACATGAGTCGTCTACAAAACGAGATATAGAATACAAAGAACTAAAGGAAGTTTTAGCACAACGCATGTTAAACGAAGGATTGTACAAATATTATCCAAAAACAAAAGGTAAAGTCACCCATTATGAAATGGCAACACCATTAACAAATAATCATTATTTAGGATGTTTGGATGGTGAAGGCTATGGGTTAGAATCAAACACATTACGCTATTCAAATATGGATTTGATACGACCAATAACTTCTATTAATAATTTTTATTTAACTGGACAAGATGTATGTATGCTAGGATTTACTGGAGCATTAATGGGTGGAGTTCTAACAGCACATAGCATATTAGGATATGGAACACTGTGCGATTTAATATTTAATCGGAATTTAATAAATGATTTAAATAAAAAATAAGGAGTACAAATCTATTTTTTTAGGATATAATTTGTATATTCCTATTCCAACTAATACACCAATTGTATTTATAATAGTATCTTCAATTATTTTACTATCTATAAATGGTGATATATTATTCAATCCAAATTCTATACATTCAAATATTATTCCAATCAATATAATATATATATCCAATAATTTGGAGAACAATATCCTAATACAATATAATGGAAAAAATGACTGATACACCATCCATTACAATTCAAAAATCTATTTATTCTTAAAAAATCTATATCTTTATTTGTAAATTATCTATATATTACTATACTTATCCAATATATTAATCCAATTCCATACACTATTATTATATTTCGTATTTCTCTATTAATAATTAAAAATATTATTTTATACATTGTATCGAAAAACAACTTACCAAATCAAATATTACACATACTGGCAAAAATCCATAATAACAATCTATACAACATCGATTATGTGGACCACAATAATGGTTGACTTCTTCTATATCAATTGGTTCAATACATCGTTCATGACCTTTTTTATAACAATGTGTTGTTAATGGGAATATATCGCATTTTTCAAACATTTGGAAAGTTTTACATTATTTTTTGTTATTTACATATATTCAATTTTAATTGTATAGTTTAATTATAATGGAAAAAAAATTGAAACTATATGATATCTATTTTATAGGATTGGGCTATATTGTTGGTGCTGGAATATATTCATTATTATATTTAACGACAAAACATGGTAAAAATTATACATGGTTGTCCTTTTTAATTGGTGGTATTATCAGTATATTTACAGCATTAAGTTATTCTGATCTAAGCAATCATTTTGACTCATCATCGTCTGAATATGACTATATTACAATTGGTTTAACTAATAATAGATTCAAAAAAATAATAGCATATGGATTAATAGGTATTGGCATATTGATGTTAGTAACATTGTGTTTAGCTTTTTCTAATATATTGAAAAAATTATTCAAACATGTATCATACAACTTAATATTAATTAGTATTATTTTAATACCCACTATTATCAATATTTATGATGTTAAAACAACTAGCAATGTAAATATAGGAATTTCAATATTAGAAACTGGTACTTTGATCCTATTAATTTTATTATGCTTTTTTGGAAATTATGACAATAAACTAACAACTATTGCCAAAAATAAATCGAAAGATATATCCTGGGATGGTGTTATCTATGGCGCGTTTATATCTATTTTTGCGTATGCTGGATTCGAAACCATTCCAAAATTAGCAGATGATACAATTAAATCTAAACAAAATATTTCTAAAGGAATGATATATTCATTAGTGAGTGTTATTGTTCTCTATATAGGTGTTTCTTTATCAGTCAATAAATTACTTGGATACCATAAAGCAGGTACTATTATTAATCCAATTACTGAAGCATATAATGTCTTACTTGGTAGTAAAAGTACTAAAGTAATTAATGTAATAACATTGTTATCAATATTTAACACAATTTTACTAACTATTTTATTTAGTAGTAGACAAATATATGGTATTTCTAAGAAAAAGGTTTTACCAACTATATTCAAAACGGTTAACAAAAAGACAAATACACCTATATATAGTATTTTAGTCGTATCTGTAATAGCATATTTGTTATGCTTATTTACCACTATAAATGTATCAACACACCTTTCAAACACTATATTACTCATATTATTTGTATTAATAAATTTAGCATCAATTGTAATGGCATATAAAGGAAAAATTAGCGTGAATGGATTTTATTTTTCGAAAGATAAAAATAAAAAATCAGGAAACCTTTCCTATTATTCTATTATTGGTTTTGTTGTTTCATTAGGATTATTATTGAAATCGTTGAGAATTATTTAATAAAATATTTAGTAATTATATATGAATCGGAATATATCGCAAAAAAAAAACTCTTCATATAGAGAAAAATCTAAAAAAAAGAAAAAAATAATTAAGAATGAAATGATAGGTGGAGAAGCGATAAAGGGAAACACATCGGCTTTAGAGGTACATGATGATATAAAAAAAGCAGAACCTGTATGTAAAATTGGTAAAATTGGGGCAAATGGTGTAATCCAAAATAATGTATCTAAAACACTTGATACTGATATGAATTTTGATGATAAATCTAATTTTCCATATCCACATTTAGATACCAAAAAAATGATATTTCCATTTGATACTTCTAATTGGCATTCTACGGACTCTTATTTAAAATGTTCAGATTCAAAATGGATTTTAAAAAAAAAAGAGACCGAGGAAGAGGACACTCGTGATGATTGTATACAATTATCATTAAACATATCAAATATTGACTGTATTTTTCCAGAATATAATCTTAATGATCATTACGTATTAGATACAAAAGATAAACCAATCCCTGATAATTTAAATTTTCATGATCATAAATCATTACATGAAAATTATATTAATTCAATAAATAATAGTAACAGAACTACAATTATAAAAGAAACAATATCATATTTAGTTAACAATACTGATTTAATTATGGATGATTTTGAAAAAATACAATTTGAAATGGAGAAATTAGTTAATTTTGAAACATTTGAAAAAATGGCTACCATGGAAACTAAATTTAAAACTATTAAACATGGAAATGAACATGATACACAGACAATTATTAATCAAAAAATGAAACAATTAGAAGTTGAAGCAGAAAATGAAGATTTAAAATTACAGCGCGAAAATGAAAAAAAACTAGAAAATATAATTACTAGAATTCATGAAATAAATACCGAATTGTCAAATATTACAATTTTAGATACACACGATAAAGATCGTATATCATTATTATATGTAGAACTTAATAAAAACAAAAAAGAAAAAGCAATCATTGAAACCAAAATGGATAATAGTATTATTAAAACATATAGATTATCAACACAAGATTTAAATGAATATTTAGAATATGATAAAAATTCAAAAACTGTAAATGTGGTATCACCAAACGATTTTGATACAAAATTAAAAGATTATTTTAAAATATTTAGAGAAAATATTATTGACTTTGTACTAAGTAAAAAAATAGAAGTAGTTAAGTTTTTGTTGAAAAAAAAAAAAATAAATACAATAAAAGCTATAATACACAATGGTGATTATATAAGTCATTATTTAAGAGGAAACCAAACAGAACATGATTTATTTGTAGGTATTAACAATGAAGGATACCTGCAACAAACTAAAAAAAATATTTTAAAGTTTCTAATGACTATGGCTGATAAAATTAAAAAATCATTAGATCCATCCGCCGAAAAGAATGAAGATTATTCTATGTATCCAGACTATAATACCCCATGGTGTGGATTTAGAAATGAAATGAATCTTTATGAAGATTATTTTGATTGGTATATTTCTGAAATAGAAAAAGATGGTGAAGGTGAAGAACTTGAAATACCCATAAATAAAAATAGATATAAATGTAGAGATGACATAAATAATAGAATGTGTGAATTACAAACACATTATTATAATAAAAGTTTAGCAAACATGGGATTTATTAAGACTGGCACAAAAGAAGAAAGTGAATTAAAATTTATGTTAATTGAAGAATATAAATATATCAGAAATCTGACTTTATTAAATTTATGGAACCGAATATTTCGCTTGAATATCACGTTACAAAAATCTGATATAAATAGAACCCAACATGTATATAATGAAATTGTACAATCTATAAAACTTTGGTTTGAAACAAAAGATAATTATTTTAAAGAAGAGAGTGCTAAAGATAATGAAAAGAAACAATCCATGGAACAACGTTCTAAAAAACATGCGAAATGGGTGAACGAAATTGATGATATGGAAACGGCAGTTAAAAAAATTGATAACAATGATTATGTTCCAGAAAATTTTCAAGACAATGCTAAAGCTGTTTGGAATGATTCTACAAAGAAACAAAAAATAATAACTGATAAAATAAAGGAACTTGAAGCAACATTATCAAACTTTGATACATCAAAAGACAATAAAATAGAAATAACCGAAATTGAAAATATGATTACAGAATTAAATGAAGAGAAAGATAAAAAAATTAGCGACTATGTTTTTACAATTAGTGAATTAGATAATATAGACAAAGAATTTAAAGAATCATTAACAATAACAAGTATTATAGATGAAGAAATAAAAGAAAAAGAAAAAGAAGAGGAAGAAGACAATGATGATGAGATTAAACCATATATACCAGATACAAAGTCATTAAATGATTTACAAGTTGAATCGAAAGAAATGGAACTTCAAGAACGAAAAATTCTTTATGAAAAAAATGATAAAGATGGAAATACTGTATATATAAATAATGAGACTGGGGAATCTTTTAAACCTGATGAAAAACCTAAAGGAAGTATTGTTAAAGAATTAGATATTAAAGAGAGTTCATTAGTTAAATTACAAGAATTAAAAAAATTAAAAATTTTTCAAATTGACAAAATAAATAAATATTGCTCTTTTAATAAAAAATTAATATTTGAAATACTATTCAGAAGAGACTTTTTTATTTTAAAAGAATTAAAACTTTTTAAAATAGATACAGAATGGATAAGTATAATGAAATCCCTTGTTGATATTATTAATAATAAAGAATTATTTGACACTATTATTGATAGTAATATTTTAAATTTTAACAATTCTATAGATCTTAATAATAAAGATGTGAATAAAATAATAATAGATTTTGTTAAAAAAAATATAGAAAAATCTCCTTCTCAAAAAGAATCTCCTGTTTCTGACGAAAATGATTTATCAATTTTAAAAAAATTATGGCAAACATGGTCTAGATTCGATACATATGCTAATATAAACGATACACAAGATTCGAAAAAAAAAAAAATTATAAAAGATACGATATTGAACATATTAAGGTCTGAAAATATATTAGATTCTAACTTAAATATTATTGATACCGATATAACTAAAGATACAGACAAATATATTGTACACCAATATTTATTTTATTGTACTAAAAAAATTTACGAAATTATTAAAAATAAAATATTGCTACGTAAGATAATAGATCATTATAGAAGATTAGAAATTAAAAAATGTAAGAATGCTACTGATATCAGTTTTTTCAAAAAAAGTGGCCCAGGTGATTTTGAAATTGTCAATCCACTTAAATATGAAATATTTAATTTAGAAACAGAACGAAAATTAATAAATAAATTTGAAACAAATAGTAATCATACCATACGGAAATCTACCAGCTGTAAGGAATATCCAAATTGTCGTAAAAATTTTTATCAATCAATGTGTTTTAATAAATATTTTAATAAACTTATAAAAACCGATTTTTGGGAAAGTGTTGAATGGGCTAAATACCGAACTCCAAATTTAAAAAAAAGGGCAAAAATTCAAGAATTATTTAATAGTAAAAAAATAGAGTTCTCCAAGTTATGTTGTTATGATGATTTTGTATATAATGATATAGATATTGATTTGAATAGAGAGGAAAATCCAGAATTAATAACATTGTATAATTCTGGAAAATATTATGCCCTAACACCTCATAAAATGATTTTGTTTATTGATGGTATAATTAAATATGAAGTATCAAAAATCAATACATATACCGATACACCATTAATCGGAGGAGGTAAAAATATAGAAGATGACGATGCCGAACTTACGATGGAAGAATCAATATTATCATGTGGTATTAAAATAATAACTCCATCACCAGCACAAATAAATGAAATTAATTCTAAAAAAAACAGAAATCCATTCGACAAAAATGCCTCTGGGTGGAATGGTTCTAAATGGTTAATACAAAATGATAAAGAAACTGGACAACAATATTATCAGAATATAGAATCTGGTAAAATTGTATATGATAGAAGCGAAGTAAAAGGAGAACATATCGAAAATGAAGGTATAACATTTATTAAATCTGATATTAATGACCGAAAAAACAGAAACTCAGTTGAGAAATCATGTGAATATTTTGAGGGTTGTAATCATAAAGTCACTGGTGGAAAATCTAAATGGAATCAATTTGATGTATTACCAAATCAATGTGAATATTTTAAATCGAAATTATGTGAACATCATCAAAAAACTGATTATTTAAATAAACATATATATTTTATCCAAAATAATTTTTTAACAATGGGACGAGGTCGTCTTAAAAATATATGTGTACTCCAAAATTGTAAAGATAAAGTATGGGATCTATTTAAATCAAAATGGATGATTTCTCCAAATAGAAATGCAAATTCAAATGCATGGTTCTATGAAGGTGGTACTGAACGAAAACAAGAGTATTTAAATAATTTGAAAGATCAGTTAACAAATACATACAATCAATTTAAATTATTATTGAATACCTATTCATATAAGAAGAATATAGGCATATCCGGAAAAATAAAAATAAATTTATTTTTAAATAAAAATAGCAAAAACAAAATCAATGCGTTAAAAAGTAATTCTATGGCAGATACAAATCGAAATACGATATTATTTATTAATCCGCCAAAAGAACCAATTTGTTTATCGTGTTTAACAGAATATAGAAATGCAGGATCAGAATTAAGAAAAATTAAAACTAAAAAATTAGAATTAAGTACCGAAGATGAACAATCTGATAATTATAAATCTGTTATTGAAATTAAAGATTACGATTATACAAATTATTTCAAAAATAGATGTTTGATACGATCATTAAATACATATATTGAAAGTATGAAAACGTACAAAAAAAAAAAGGAAGAAGAGGAAAAAGAAGAACTAGAAACACGCAACATATTAAATGATATATTAGAGGAAGACAATTCCTCATGTGATAATAAATTTGGTAAAAATGGAGAAAAAATATTATTATCAGAAATAAATACTATTGATATAGATTTGTATTATAGAGATTCAGAAGATTTGTGGATTAATGAAACAAATACTATTAATAAAACAACTGAACGTATTTTTTATTCATTTTCTGAAAGTGGATGGAATCCAGTTAACAAAACAATAATTGAAAAACGTGCTTCTAAAAATGAAGAAGCAGCAGTACAACAAAAAGTTAACGAATTAATGGAAGAATCTATAACCCCAGAAGAACGATTAGATAGAAATGACTCCAATGAACAATTCGGAAAAATTCTTGCTGGTGAAAGAGAATTAGAAAAAAAACTGGTTAATGAAAATACTAAAACACTAAAGGCAAGAGCAAAAGAAAATTTAGAAAGACAATCTAAAATAGAAGAAGAAGCATCAACAGATACCAAAAAAGGTGGAAGTCGTATTCTTTTAGGTGGTGGGAGTGAAAGTGATGCTAGTAGTAAAGGTTATAGTGATATGTTGAAAATGTCGTATAAAGATATGTTTGAAACTGGAATGGGGGCCTTTGGGGTTGCTGGACCAGGAGTTATTCTTGGAGGATTAGCCTTAACTGGTATTGCTGGTGCAGCATGGTATTATGGTGGTCAAAAGATAACCGAATCAAAAAAAAGAGCTGCTGGATTTTATGATATGGAAGAATATTTAGCAGATAAAATAGAATATAGTGATCAAAGTGTATCTGAAATTATGAAATATCAACGTTACCCAATGAATTATCATATTGTAAATCTTAAAATGTTTTCTATGTTTTTGATAAAAATCGGTTCAGAAGTTGTTGAGGCCGAAAATTTACGTAAACAAATAGATATGATTGATCGATACTACAAAGATAAACCAAATAGTAAAAATACAAGATTAAAATTAATGAGAAATTTAGAAAATATGCATTTAAGAAATATTTATTACAATAAATTAGATATATTCAATCCACAAAAATTTAATGTCAAAAATATTAAAAATATATCTAATCCATGTACAGATATTACATATAATATAAAAAGTAGATATAAAAATCGTGGAAAAGGATATGGTGGGAATAGTAGTATATTTGATAAGGATGGATGGGGACGAAAATATTTTTTAAGACATAATAACTGGAAAAATATTGGGAAAAAAAGAGTTGGTACTAAAGATGAAACATGGTTTAATTCATTAAAGTTAAATTTGAAAAAACAAGAAGATGGAAATGAAACATTGAAAGATAGATGGTTTAATTGTTTAAAAAAACAGAAAAATGTATACAGATCTGCTGATGATATATTAGTAAATCAAACAACCCACAAAAATGCATTCAAAGATGCTACAGAACAATTAAAATTATTGTTTGATATGACTGGGGGATTAACACATCCATTAGAGGAACCCAAAAAATCAATTGAAGATATTTTGCTTGAAGAGAAAAATAAAACTCAACCATATTATAATGATTATTGGAAGAAACATAGTTATGAAGTATCTAGCAAATACAATAAAGATAACGAAAGAGTTATAACTGAATTAATTGATTTAGTATGTATAGAACCCGAAGAAAAAAAACAATTTGAAGAAGTTAAATCAGATAGTGAAACTCCAAGAAAAATTTTAAAAAATATAGTAAATACGAATTGCTGGAAGAATTATCCAGATATGCGAAATAATATTATTTATAATTGGCTCAGATTATATTCATATAATAATGAAGATAGTGCCAGTATATTTCAATGGAATGGCACTGAATATGAAACTGAAAACAATAGAAAACGGATAAATACTGAATACAGTATATTTGATAGCACTGAACAAAATATTTATTTGAAATCTTTGATTAACATTTTAACTATGGAAGGTTTAGAAATAAATGGTAAAAGTGTGCGAAAAGACTGTGGCAAAGATGGATTGAGTTTGGCAGGCAGGGGCTATAAAGGTACTGTCTCTGGTACAATAGATGGCTTCCTTGGACCCACATTAAATACAGAAAATGAAATGAAACAACCCGATTGTGGTATAAAAGTAATAGACCCAAATGATAAAACAATGCATCCAAAAAATACATACAATTGTGTATTAACTTACATCAAATATAATTATAGTTTCAACAACCAATTCAATGAGGAAAATTATGTATTAAATGTTTCAGAAAGAGAGACTAGTGACAAATTATATGATTTAATAGAACAAATTAAAAGTGAACAAGTAAGAAATAATGAAGTCCGTAACAGTATATTGACAAAAACTGGCCTAGCTATGCTGGGAACTGCTGTCGCTCCTACAGCAGCAGGGCTTGCTACTGGTTTAGGTTCTGTTGCATTAGGATCTGTTGGAACATTCGCTGGTACCGTAGCAGGCGCAACAACAGCGATGACAACCATTAGTGGGGCAGCTGCTTCTGCTGGCGCTTCTATTAGTGGCGTATTGGGGGGTGGTACTATAGGAACCATTGCGTCAGGGTTCGCGAATGTAGCAACTACACTAGGAAGTGGTATTGCTGCACTTAATCCATTAACTATTGCAGTTATTGTTGGGGCATTGGTTCTTGGTACATTATATTACATGAATAAAAGAAGAATGAATAAACTATTCGGGTGGGGGGTACCAAAAGATATATCTTCTCGTACATTGGCAATTCCATTTTTTATAAACAAATTAAAAGAAAACATTAAAATAGAAAGAGATGTTATGACAAAAGAAACATTACCATGTCCTGAAGGAACCGATAGTAGTGATACAAAACCATGTTTAGACGCATGTGGAACATATGATATTTCCAAGGAAGAAAAAAAAACCTATGATAAGGCAAAAGAAGAGTATAATACATTAAAATCTAAAATACAACAGTATGAACAAATAAAAAGTGACAAAGAATTACTTATTAAATACTATAAATTAAAATTAATTGAAACAAAACATAGCCATAGTATTAGTATAAAAACCAAATCATTAAAAAGATACAATTATAAGCTTGTTGTCCAAAAATTATTAAGTATGATTAAAACTATTAGAGAAAAGATAACATCAGTGGAAAAAAAAAGGGGAATGGGAATTGTCAATGAGAAGTCTTTATTAACAACCATGTTTATCGATATGGATAAAGGAAAAATACCATTTCCATTTTATTGGACACAAAAGGTGGCCTCCCAAAAAGATATATTAATTTCTGGTAAAGAGATTGATATAATTGTTAAATTGACTGCTTGGGACGAAACACACGTCAAAACACTGTTGAATGTGTTTATAAAATATAATTATATATTATGTTTTACTGTTGATGATTTAGTTATTTTTTTAAAAGAAATTGATGAAAAAAAACAGAATTGGGAAAATATGAACGAAAATATAGGAAATGATTTTTTCTTTAATGAAACCTCGATGTGTTATAAGGTAATGACACAAATATATTTACAATCGCATGATACAGAACATTTTATTAATATTATATCACCAAAAATTTGGGAAAATAGTCCAATATTTAGTAATATTAATAAATCGATGAAAAATTTTTTAACACAATCAGAAATAGCGGATGTTAAAATAGATACAATTAGTGGTTCATATAAACCAACCATAAAAAAAAAAATAACCACAAATCGAATGATGGTGAGTCCTTTCTCAAATACGAAGTCTTTTACTAACATGAAGATGTACAAGAAATGGAGTAATGAGGCTCAATTAATTAAATATTTTGATGAATTTACACCTCATTTTGTATTTAAAGGAAGTGAATTTCTAACATCAGGTCATTATTTCGCCCAAGCCGTTATTTTAGATGAAGGTCAAATACCTGTTCTCTCCCCTCCCCCCCCGCCCACATTGGAAACACAAACCATGTACACTAAATTTGTATATCATGATTTTGATTCATTTAATGAATATATAAATGATTTTATAAAGTACATAGAATACTTTAGCAATAGTGATAATATATGGAATGAAACCTTTAATGACGAAGTCAAAGAAAATAATAAAGAAATACAACAATTGTTATTAGAACGAAATCTAAAGGAAGATAAATATAAATTATATTTTATTAAAGATAAACAATATGATGAATTCGTTAAAAAAAGTTGGGTAAAGGTTAATAGTGGCACAAAGAGACTCATTAGGGCACAAACTGTTAACGGAAATTTCGGCGAAAAACAGAAATTCTATGAATATATGATAAAATTATTAGATGGGAAAGGTACAGAAGAATTGACGAAAAAAGGAAACAAAACTTATGATGAAATTAATACAAATAATCATACATATAGTATACAAGTCATAAACGATACAATTATACATGAGAGAAAGATACTAAATGAGAAAGAAATACAATTAATAAATACTAAAAAAACCTATTATGAATCAATTCGTGCAGAAGAGCAGTTACACAAATTTGAATTAAAGCATTTTAAACTGTTAGAAAAAATGTTTGATGATGTAGGTAATTTGATGGATCATATTTATAAAGAAAATGATAATAATGTATCGTGCGATGGAGATGTTATTGACGAGTGTGCGTATGTACAGTCAACAAAATGGAAATATAAAAATATAAATGATCATAAAATAACACATATATTAAATGAAACCACACAATCTAGCATGTATTCTCATGAACATGTATGGGATGGTTGGGCATATGATCCCAAAACGAATGAACCTGCTACAGGATGTTCAGTAATCGATAATAAACTTAATATTGGTATTCCAAATTATGATGGGATTGATAAAAAATGGGAACTATTAGCAGAAATAGATTACAAATATAAAGAAGGATTAGATTATAAACGTGGATTAAACCGAACTATGTTTAGTGATAAAGACGTAGTACCAGAGTATGTAGATATTCCACATTGGTATATGGATAACAAACAAATACAAAATGACATATTGTTATCTGCATTATGTATTTATTGCAAATCCACTACAAAAAAAAATACAACAGAAACAGTTCCAATTATATATAGTGAAGGGACTGAAGATAAAATATATAGGGGAAAACAATTCAAAGAATTACCAGAATTAGAATTTAGACGTTTGTTGAAAGAAGAAAAATATGTTGCGGTCATACCTAAATCATATGCACATGATTTTAATAACTTTTTTGAATTGTGTGAAAATATGGTTAGTACAAAAGATATAGAAGTAGATGAATTTCCATTAACAATTGAATTTGTGATGAAACCATGCTCACAAAATGTGTGTCAAACACATCCATTATGGACAAGTCAAGAAAATAGTGATTGTGAATATATTGATGCTAAAAATGGTGGACCAAGTTGTCAAATAAATGAACTTGGTTGTTTTTCTGATTTAAAAGCCTCACAAATGTTGAACATACTGAAAAATAATTCTAAAAATCCTCATACAACAGAATTATTCAATGAAAATCAAGGCAATGAAATTGAACGAAAATTAGATGAAATGAAAAAAGGACTGTTTGATAAATTGGAGAAAATGAAATCAGACCTACCAAAGATAGATAGTGGAAATAAAATTTATAAAATTGGGTCGGAGTTGTTTATTGAATTTATATATGATAATTTAATGACACGTGGACATTGGTCAGATGTTACATCTGAAGATTCAGAACATACCATTATAAGTGGTATGATTGGAACATACACTGGAGATGGACCTGTTAAAAAATCTCCAAAAAAATACACAAAAATGATAATGGGTAAAGTAACAAACGTAAAAGAAAAAACCAAAAAAATAATGGATGCCCCAGTAGATCCAGTACGTTTATATGTTGTTGGACAAAAATTCAGCATTGAAAAAAGAACAGTTTTACAACTATACGATAACGAAATAGCAAAAGGTATTGTTGAAAGTAAGGTCGAAGATATATCAAAATGGGGTAAAGACAGATGGGATGGAATAAAAGATAAGTTAAAACCAGTGGCTGATTGGTGGGCAAAATCAGTTGAAGTCTTAAGACCTCTTGGAAGTGTATTTAGTGGTATTGCTTGGCTAGCAAGTGAAATTATTACAGCAGCTAAAAATATAGGTGTTCAATTATTATTCATATTAATTAAATCTCCTATGTTATTATACTTATTATTAGAAGAATTAAAGAAGTGGCGTACACAAATATGTAAAGCAAATTGGTTTGCGAATGCTCAAGCAAATGGTACATTAGATGTTTATAGTATTGATGAAAAAGTGTCTGAATTAAATCCAGCACAAATCCAGATGTGGGATGCGTGTAAATCATCATGTATGTGGCCTCTTGATTTATATAAAAAAATGTATGGTAATGAAGACCCAGGTGCCAAAAAATATTTAAGTAACATTAACAAATCTGCTAAATTAGAAGATATAAATAAAAGTGCATTGTTAGGTGGAGATACTTTAACCGAAAATTCGTATAATGAATTTATGGGTAAAATGTATGCCAAAAATGCTAAATGTGATGAACAAGATCCTGGTTGTGGGTTTGGAAATTACATGATGTCATTATACCTAAGTTATATTGGGAAATTACAAAATAATGAAACATATGGGTTTTCAGATAATGGAACCCATGAACCTGGTAGTTTAGCAGAAGCATTGGAGGAGGATTCTAAAGAAAATGAAACATTAGACACGCCAAACTCTTCTGGAAAACATCTTAAAGAATGGTTAGGTAAAAATGTCGACACAAAATGGAAAGCATGGTGGAAAGAACATGGTAGTGGGGTTGATACCGGTGGAAAGAAGAAAGATTTAGATCCATCATTTGCTTTAGATTTATTAAGTAAAGAAATGGAAGCACATATGGAAGAATGTGTTTTCAAAGATATACATAGCATAAATCAATCATGGTGGGAAACACATACAACATCTAATTGGAACAAATCTAATAGTGAATGGGGACATCATGATGAACGACAAAAACCAGGAATGCAATGGGGATGGGGGTCAACTATTGCTGCTGGATTAGCAGTAAGTGCTATTGTGGTAATCGGTGCAGCTGTAATGTTGCCAGCGATGTTGACTGGAGCATTAGGACTGGCAATAAATGGTGCACTTGCTACGTTAGGTGCTATGATAACAGGTGGTCTAACTGCTGTTGCTGGTGCGGCGGGTGCGGCCACTATTACCGGTGCTGGTACAATAGCTATGCAAATGATTGGTGGAACATATATTGCTGGATTTGCAATGAAAGCCTTTCATCATCAATGGAGTGTCCAAAGTGTCCGAGGAAACAATCCTGAATTAATGGATATTAAAATTGTATGCCAGAATGATGATATACTAGCCCCATCAGAAGTTCATGAAAAACTAAAGGATATCCGTGAAGGAAAAAGAAAAGAAATAGAAGAAACACTTGAAAAAGAAATACGAGACGCCGATGCAGAAGGAAAAACAGAGTGGATTCCAAAAGGATTTAAAAATAGTATATCAATGGCATTCATTAAAAGTGTAGGGATTACATCATATGTTACACGAAATTATCAACATTATTTAGATAAAGACAAGGTTTGGAACCCAGATAAAGTATCTCAGCACAGATATTTATACAATCCTTCTATATCACCAGAACAACACAAAGAAATATCACAAGTAAAAGCAATTACTAAACAAGCTGAAAATGAACTCGATAAATTTACATCATTGATAAAAAATAAAGATAAAACAGAAGAACTTGCGAAATTAAAAGAAAATGTAACAAACGCTAGACATAAAGAAAAAGAAACCCGAAAAATAAAACAAACAAAAGAACATGAAGATGCACAACAAAAAAAAGAAAAGGAATTACAAGAAGCATTACACAAACGAGATAATTGTATGAACCAAATAGGACAAACAATCGATGATATGAACTTTGAAGATTGGTCTAACAAAGTAAATCTATTACAAAAAGAACGAGATGATATGGATTATATTACATATACCCATGAAGAAGAGGAGCGAATCCAAACTGGGGAGGAGAGATTGATGCAAGATTTATTTTATCAAAAATTATCTACAGAAATCCGTAATACGCTTACTGAATTGAAAAAATTAAAACCAAACCTTAATAAATGTGAAAAACCACTAGATGAAAAAGGTAAAGCAAAATATAAAAATTACCGAAAAGTTAAATTTGATAATGCTAAAAAGAAAACTGGCGCATTGTTAGCATGGACACTTAATAATGCTAGTGATATGGCATCTAATTTTGTATCAAAAGATACTCCTGGAATTGGTGCTGCATTAACTGTTGTAGACAATGTCGCATGGACTGTAAATCTATATAATGGAATGAATAGTTTAGATGACGTGTTAGATCCTCGTGTAGCATATCTTGACCCATGGTTAGAATATATTAGACCATATTTTCCTATTGATATTAAAGATGTATTATGGTTAGTAATTGGTAAAGTATTCGCCAATTCGATCGCAGAATGGCAAAAACAAATCGGTAATGTTAAAGAAAATCTTACGACAATCAAACAATTATGGCAAGGATGTGATGCTTTGTTAGATGTCGATGGGTTTTTAGGAGCAGTTAACTTAAATATGGCAAGCAAATATTTAAATAAAAATATTCACAGATTCGCATTTTTGAATGCATTATGTCGTTCAGCAAATGTACGAGACCAATATAATATTTTTATTAATAATAAATCATTAAGAGGTGGTCCATTTAATAGTATAAAAGTACCAAATGGAGATGTCTCTATGGGAACACTTGATAGTCAATATATTGCTTCAGGTCCATATTCCACACCAGTATTAAAAGCAGCAATTGATAAGGGTATATTTGGGAAGGGAGATGATATAGACACAAACTACACATACATGGCAAATTCTATTAAAGAAAAAGAAGAAAAATATAACGAAATATTAGGGATTGATTCTATATGGCAATATGGTGAAAAACAAAAAAAACAACAACCTTACCGAACTGAAATATATGATACATCATTAGTTATTGTAGAAAAAGGGGAAAATATTAATGTTTATTCATTCAAACATGATAATAATGATTACAAAAATAAAAAATGGAAAAAGATGAATATAAAGGATATTGATGAAGAAAAATTAAAACAAGCAAAAAAAAATCAAGGAAAAAATACGATGTCAGTACATGCTATAAAAGAATATGATGGATGGTACAAAAAGAAAACACAAGATATGGGTGCCGTCGAAAATAATTATGTAACTATACCAGTATTAGAAGCCACTTTAAGATGGTTTGAACAACAATGTACAAATGATGCTGTAAAAGAAGACGAAGATCCTAATGATATTGTTTTAGCAGAAGAAAAACGGCAACAAAATATTACAGATTGTCTTAAATCAGTCATTAAACAAAGAGATCCTGGTGCTGGAGAAATATTTTCTGATGGTGGTACACATCTCATAACATTACAAAACTGTATTTTACACCATTCAGTCAATTTCCTTACACAACCTATAATTCATCATTCTACTGTTGCTAATTTACACACACAAAAAAACTTAGAAAATGGCATTGTGTCTGCCGCGAAGTTTGTTGAATCCATAGCAGTACCTTCTGCTATTGTTGGTTCTGTTTTTGTAGCACCAATTGCTGCTCTTGGTGGTGCTCTTGTATATGGTGCTGCAAAAGGTACAATGGCTCTTGGTTCTTCTGTAGGAAGTGGTGTATATTCAACATATTATTATCTTGCATATGAAGATCCGGAACCATACACAAAATATCCATTTGATTCACTTGAAGATTGGTTGAAAGGAGAAGAAACCAAATGTGGAACAGACCCAAATGTTAAAAATAATATTGAACCTATTAATCAAATTAGATTAAATTATGTACAAGATATTTATACAGACCATATAGGGAATGATATTCCAATTATTTTAAATCTTGTGGAAAATAATAAATATAATGATGAAAATATTAAAAAAGACTATTACAAAGTCCCAACAGAATTTATAACTAAATTTGATGAACAAATGGTATTATTAACAACACTATCTAATGTCCCACCTAACACCCCCGACAGTGTACCAACTATAGAGGCTTTAGGAAAACACCCATTTATTCCAAAAATCAAATCTTATGTACATACGAGATGTCAAAAGGCTGAGTTGGAATTAAAATCTAATTTGAAAAAAATAAAACGTTTAAAATTAGATGCTAGAATAAAAAGACGAAAAAAATTGTTTGCTGGACTGGAAGCAGCATTTATAATAAATGAAAATGATCTAATCAATCAAACAGAGGCAACATCCTTTAAAACAACTATTCAAAAAGCAATTACAGATATGGATGCCTTGATAGAAAATATCAAAAAAATGGACGGCAAATTGTATATGGACGGCGATGATATATATATAAATACTACCACCACAGGTACTAAGGCCATGAAAATAGGTACAAGCGATAATGATGATAATATATTTGATAATATGACATTTGTCACTAACGGTGCCGAAAACAAAGAAATCAAGGTTCTTGTTGAGATTGGTAGTTTAGAGCATTTTAAGATATTTTTAGAATCTCATATAACATCATATATTTCACAACTTACTAATATATTGAAAAAAACATTTTTAGTTGAATACAAAAATAAAAGTTCTTTATCAATTATACCTAACTGGATACCTAAAAATATGTTGAATAGTACAGTATTTATTAAAGGCGATACATGGGGGAATGATAAAATAGATAAATTGCGAGAATATATGAAAGGTGAGAAAGGAGATGGTTATGGACATTCATCATGTAGTATTCCAGGACATAGAATACAACAAACACTTAATTTTGAATCATTGTATGAATACAAATCGTGTAATTTTTATGATTCATCATTAGATAAATTCAAAGAATCATACAAATGGAATTCTGTAAATGAATCTGAACTAACAATCAAAAATAATACACGAATAAACCGATATCAACCATTTTCTTGGTTTATAGAAGAAATTGTGCGTTCTAGTAATAGCAAAATGGATTTATTAAATGTTAATCATACTGATATATACAAGATTACTGAAAAGGATATGAAACCAAAAGAAAATAGTGTATTAAATTCACGGGTCGTCTATACACAAGGGAGTGATTGGTTGGCACAATATTCAAATGATATAATGACAACAATAGCATCAAACGGAAAAACACTTGGTAAAGATACTGATGAAATAATGTCGATGTATGAAAAACATAAGGTAAAACTATGGAAAAAGAAAAAAGAAGATGAAAGTATATACAGTCAATTTATTAACAACGAATTTCCATACAATTCAAATCATGACTATAATAAAGAAGCACAACAGTATTTCGATAAAGATGAAAGTACAAATGTTAATGAAATGTTTGATTCATGGAACGGAAATTCGAAAGAAAATTTAGAATTTTTTTACAAATTTACTGGACGAGTTAAACCTATAATATGGAATATAAACGACCAAAATGAAGTTGAAAATCCATCAAAAGATTTAACATGGAGACGTTCTCGTATTGAAATTGCAAACAAAGTGGTTAGATTTGTACACAAAAATGAAAACATAAACGAATTAATATCGTCTATACCCGCATTCCTTAAAACAATTAGAACAGTCCAAAATCAAGCAGTATGGGTATCTAAGAAGGCAGCAAAAGATGGTAAACTAAAACTATCAAATTTACCTCCTGGAACGATTGTAAAATACAATAATGACGTTGAATTACCATTTTACAAAAATTTAAATCCATATGAATATAATGAAAATGGGGTTTCACAAGATAATATTTACAATGATATTGGATGGGGATTAGGTGAATGGATTGGTTATGGATGGGTAGAAGAATGTGGTGATTGTTATTTAAAAGATGATGTAGTCAAACCTATTAATAATTACATTCAATTATTAGAACAATCTGTAGGAATAGGAAAAGAATTCAAATGTACAAATGGTAAATTAGTTAATAATAATAAGGATGATGGGAAGGTTAATGATGGAGATTCTAATCTTAAATATATTGCTACAAACTTAGATTTAGAAACTGTTGACGAATGGAATACGTCCATTGCAGAATCATTTTGGACTGTTAAGGGTGAAATAATGAAATTTATAACAAGTGTAGGGGCATGGATGAACGAACGATTTAAGTGGTTAACTAATATATCAACAAGTTTATTTGAAAAAGTTAAAGCATCGGAAAACACCGAAAATGGACAAAATGGTGGTAACATACAAGGTGGTGGTGGTATTTTAGGTGATGCTGCTAGTTCAATTTCAAATGCTTGTTCATGGATATCAGATACATTAAAAAGTGCATTTCCATCATTATTATCTAATTATATTTCTCTATATAAATTAATAATAAAGTGTGGTCTAAAAGATAAAAAAATTATGGATATTGAATTAATGAAAATATTGCCAGAAAAATATTACGCATTTTTATCAGAATATAATAAGTATATTAGTGATACAAGCAACACTGTAAGTTTATTTTCAAAGAGTTTTAATATTACATTACCTTCGTTTGAAGATTTTAAACAAGGACTATTAGATGCATTAAAAGTTGTTAGTGACAAATTAGCAAACGGATTTAACGCTGTATCAACATTTGCACAAAATGCTGCTGAAAGTTTCTTTTCGGATACTATAAAAGACAAAGCGGCTGATATTAAAGAACAAGTAAAAGACAAGGCTGCTGCGATTAAAGAAAAAATTACCGAGAAAATAACAAATGTATTAGCGGATACACCAAAATGGCTTTTAGACCCAACACAAATTAAAGACAATATTAAATCTTTAGTGACAGAAATAACACATAATCCAACGCAATTTTTAGGAAATGCTGTATCTGGGACAATGGATTTTGTAAAAGGTGGTGGTTTCTTTGGAATGGCTTATTCATTAGTATCAAGTCATATTGCCGATAAACTTCATACAGATATACTTACACAGTCCAAAGAAGCACAAGAACAACTCACACAGGCAGATGAGATTGGAACATCAAACGACGAGAAAATAACATTATGTTCTAACGAAATTTGTGAAAAAACTAAAGATATAAATCGTAATTATGAATCATTCAAGGCAGTTATGGAAGGTATGAATGACAACATGGGACAGAACGAAGCATTAGATACTACACCGATTGAATCGGTAATGAATGATGAAACAAAAATAACAACAGAGATTCCAACATCTAATAATGAACTTAGTAATCAATTAAATGGATTAAAAGAAAGTAATACTTCTGGTGGAGATTTAATAAGTGATGGAAGTCTCACAATTCTAGGTTCTATGGCTAAATCAATTAAAAGTAAATTCAAATGGTTAACTGGTGGTGGGCGGGAGCCAACAGATACTTCAAAGATTCCATTTATGTCTTCTAAACGAATGATTCATGAACATAATAATGGACCAAGGTCAATGCAATATCTCACAGATATTTCAAACAAAATTATAACAAACCTTATAATGCATTTATGGAACGAAAAGAAACAACATTTAGAAAGAACTGATACAAATTATGGATGGAACCCACAATGTATAGTTACAATGGATCAAAGTGAAGTTAATGCTATGTGGGGGGATCGTGGATTATTTTCACAACAAGAAAATATAGATGAATCTTGGATGAAATGGTTATCTTGTGACGATGGATGTAAAGAAGTAGAGGAAGAAAAAAAACGCCATAATCAATTAAATGATATATTAAAATCTAGGAAATCAATTAATGTCTGTTTAGATGAAAATAATTATTATCATTCAAATGATAATGATGCAAACATAACTGAGTCAGTTGACTATTTTAACAATTTATGGAACAAACCATGTAATCCAATCCTATTATCTAAAGCATCTGATGTGGATATTTCAACCATATCTATATCTGATGACTTAAAAGAATATATACATTTATGTAACAGTTCGGGTGTTAATTTAACAATGAACCCAATGAATACTATGCGTATGGATCCACAATCAGCAAAACTGAAGAAACAAGAATTTATTCGTGATAAATTTAGATTAGTTATTGAAGAGAAAAATGAATGTATTAAAAGAAAATTTGAACGTCAATTAAATTTAACTGTTGCTGGCATTCCAATAAAAGAAGAAATTAAAACTGAAAATAGTACCACTAAATCATACTGGAATATGTTAATGAGTTCTATTACAGATGTAGGAAGTGAAGGTATAAATATTTCCCAAGCAATGTTTTATTCTAAAATATATTGTGGAGAATTGACTGAGGAAAAACTAAAACTATTAAAAAAATATGAAGAAAATATATTAGTAAGTTCTAATGTATCATGTATTAGTAAAACTTTATATAATAAAATGATGACACTTAAAGTCGCATATACTGGCGAAGAACCCGAAGTTGTCAAGCGAAATAAACATTTTGATAAATTAATAGAAGGTATTGGTGCCGTAAATGATGTACAAACATATCCACAAACTAAATTAGATTTTGAAAATGGTATCAAAAATAATTTAGAAAGAGTCATAAAAGAATCTATTATATTAGCAGATTGTCATGTAAATGACTGTGATGATGCTTGTAAAACTACAAAGGACCAAAATATACAAAATGAGTATAAATCTATTATTGATAAAAACAACACATGGTTGATAGATATGAAATACTATAATGTACCTAATGATAAATATTTTAAAAAATGGCAAACATATATCTTTTTATATTTTATAGAGGGAATTATAACATATATAGATACATTACACAATCCTGAATCAAAGGTCGATGCTGACCATAAAAATGATTTTGAAGATTATATTAGAACCATTAACACTATTTTAGAACAAAATATGATTGGTGGTAAAGATGGAGAGATTGATAAAAATCGAGGTATAAGTAGTACCTTTTATCATTTCAAAGAAAATGTATTGGAAAATGATTTTAAATGTTGTGATGAAGATATTGTCAGTCTAGTTGACTCAAAACAAAATCCATTTCCAATGTGGTTTATCCAATCTCAACCACATAAAAATGATTTTGTACTAGAAATTCTAAACAATTGTCATATTGTATTAGATTCTTCAGATGATGAGTTTGAGGCAACTAAATATGTTGATATTCTAAAGAAAAAACTACTCAAAATAAAATGGTTTCAAGATTTACACCCGATATCACAATTAAATATTACCGAAAAAAAGATATCTGATAAAATGAATTATTTCAAGGATGTTGAAGGAAGAGAATTATCCAATGATGAAAAACAAAAAATACAAGAAGAAATCAAAACAACATTTAACGAAGGAAGACATATGTATGACTACACATTTTTGAATTACATTAATTCATTATTAAATAATTGGAAAACGAAGGAGGATGGCATTAAATATTTCGGACCTCTAATAGGAGTAACCGAACCTGTTGTAGAACCCATACCAGAAGGTAATAACGGATGGACTAATATGAGGGGGGTCCTTCCAAAAATAACTAATTTTATCAGTTCTAAAGTTAATGCCGCTGTAGCCATCGCTGATTCTGTAGCAGACAACTTTGATGGTTCATATGAATCTGGCGAGTTTGATGGTATGGATGAATTAATGAATGTTTACTATAAACATGCATGTGAAAATAATGTTCCACATAACGAAATAACAAAAAATTGGTCATTAATGAATAAATCATATTTCAAGTTAAAATCAATTATAATTAAACAAATCCGAAAATTAAATATGTATGATTTGTTTGCTACTATATATAGTTATAACGAAACAGAAGATTCCGAAGAAGAAAAACTTACTAAAAAAGAATGGTCTAGGATATTAGTATTAATGAACGGTGATGAATCCAATGAGTTATATTCTAAAGCATCCAATGCAGATAATTGGTCTACAAATATAAAAATTAATCCATCAACTGATAGTGGTAATGTCTCAACTATTACTTTAACATATACAGGAGAGGAACCGCAATCGACATTGACAATAAACTATAGTGATATTGATAATTTGTCCAAATTTAAAATATATGAAGTATGTTGGAAACATGGATTTTCACAAGTTGATACAGATAGTGAAGATATTATGAGCAAGGTAAATGATCTAATATTTGATTACTATGACTTTTTACATACATATTTAGATAAAAAGAAAGCATTTGAAGATGAATTGGTCAATAAAGAATTGGATAAAACAACTAAAATGAAAATATGGACCTGGCTATATGAAAAGATTAAAGCCAAAAAATATTTTCAATCTACAGTTGAACAAGACCAGGAGGCTGCTTCACAAACAACTGAACAACGCGAAAATATATTAAAAAGACAAAAAAAAGATAGAATTGATGAATTAATCACAAAACAAAAACAATTAGATGAAGAAATGAATAAATTTAAAGAAAATAGTGGTGATTTACGCAAGGCGACAGCCGATGAAATATATGAAATAGAAAGTCAAAAAATAGAAACTGAATCAACAATTGATATTATTAATTTGACACAAGGCTACATGGAGGAGTTTGATGATGAAGTGTACCGAGTTATTGAATATTATTTGGATTATTTGTGTTCATATTCTCCAGATATAAAATTCATTGACCCTAAATTAGAACATAGTTCTCAAATGCATGGACAAGATGGTGACATGAATAAAATAAATCTTACCGATTTGTTAGAACAAAATCAAGTTATTGAACAACAATATAAAAAAGGATCAATGGCATAATTAAATCACTTTTATTAACGATTATTCAAAAATACTAATTCACATTCCTTTTTTTGTGATTCTAATAATAATTTATTTCTTTCATCAAACAATGTTTGAAACCGCTTATACAAATTTAAATTATTTTCGTTATTATTACATATGGTTTCATAATGTGCATCCATAATAAAATACTTTCCATCAATTAAATCATCGACAGTTTCGTTTTTATTTTTATAAACCCATTTATCTCCACTAAATATTTTTAACTTATTATCATTTTTATTTGGTAATACTATATTTTTATTTTCGGGTTTATTTTCATTAAAATGAACTGCTTCAATCATTTTAGGTATCATACCATGTGGTTGTGATAACAAATTTGTTTTAAAAAAATCAGATATGTGACTTAAATCTTCACTACCATAATTATTCAATTTAATGTTTTGTTGATTGTTTTGTGTTGTAATGTGTGTAGTATTTATCGTTTTTTTCAATAATTTATCAATTTCTTTATTCAATATCTGTTTTTCCAATTTTAACTTTTCAACATTTTTTTTACATCTATGAAGTTCATGCCTTCTTTTACTAGGTGCGGTTTTGAATTCTTTGTTACAAAATTTACATTTATGGTGTGTGTGTATACTTTTTGGTTCATTTTGGTTCATTTTGGTTCTTTTTGGTTCATTTTGGTTCATTTTTGGCTCATTTTCATTCTTTTGTGTATACTCTATTTTCATACAAATATTATTTTCAATATTAGGTGGTATTTTATGTTCATTATGATTATGTTTCGATGTATTTAGGTGTCTAATATAGTTTGACTTTAATTTAGAAGAAAAACAACATCTTGTACACGTGTAATACACCATTAAATATAACAAATATATTAATTTATTGAATATATTGGAAATTCTTTATATTCTTTTTTTCATTCTTTGTTTATTCTTTTTTATTCTTTTTTATTCTTTTTTTATTCTTTTTTTATTCTTTTTTATTCTTTTTTATTCTTTTTAAATTTATATAAGAAACGGTTACCATAAAATATATTAATATTTATTCTTTTTATAAGGAAAAAAAAGAATAAATGAACCAAATGAACCAATTTTTTGGAGGGAGGGGGGGGGAGTTCGACAAAAAGTTTTTCAAATAAAAAAAAAATGTTAATTGATTATTCATATGCTACAAATTTAAACTTACTTGTTTTTTTTAGCAGTTTTTTAATTGGTATGTCTATTTTATATGCTTCTATTTTTAATGATGGTTTTGTATGACAATTTTTTGGAAACATTTCACAATCTCTTAATGTAGCCCATCGATGATGTCCATCTAAAATATAATTATCATTTGAAATAATGATAGGTGGCATTTTTTTACGTTTGGATAATTTTTTTTGTTTTTTTCTAATAACATTTAATGATAATTCATTTTGTGTAGATTTCAATGTATTGACTTTGATTTTTCTTTTTGCCACTTTTGATGATTTTTTTATGAATTTTAAATAATCTGTCATAACATGTTCATTAATTTGTGGCATTTTCTTTCGTTTAATTCCTAAATGTCCTTGGCATATTTTTGTTTTTTTACACAAATTTATATGTTTCATACAATTAAATTATATTTTTCTATTAAAGGAATACATGAATTTATTTAAATTACAGATCTTCCTTTATTATTTTTCCAATCTTTTTTCTTTCTATCTATTTTATCATTTCTTTCTATTGCTGATTTAATTATAAATGATTCTATATTCTCCTTTTTCATTTCATAATTCAAACTATTCATATCTTTAGGAAAACATGTACCACCAAATCCTTTTTTTGAATCAGGTCCAGGAACCATTGAATGACTATGTAGAATTCTATCATCTTGACATGTAATCATTCTAACATTTTCATAATTTATATCTTTTTTATTACAAAATTGTGCGATTTCATTACAAAACGATACTTTTGTTGCTAAGAAACAATTTTTAAATATTTTTACCATTTCAGCCTCTTTATTCGTCATAAATATAATAGTATCATTTTTAATTCGGTCATTATTCTTTGCTAATTTAATTAGTTCATTCATTTTATGTTTAAATTTAGCATCTTCGTTAGGTAAACCAATTATCCATTGTTTAGCATTTTTAAAGTCATCTATAAAATTTTTTTCTGTTAAAAATTCAGGCATAAAATATACACCTAATGCGTCACAAGTTCCTACTGGAACCGTAGATCTTAAAACTATATAGTTTTTAAAATGAATATCATTTAAATTTTTAATAACATCTTTTACTATATTTAAATGACATTCACCAGTTTCTTTCATAGGAGTAGGTACACTAACAAAAATAATATCACAATCTATCATGTCTTGTAAAGTTAATCCTATTGGATTACATAATGTATGATTAATATCATATGTTAGTAATTCTATATCTTTACATTCAAAAATACTGGTTGCTTTACCTACAAATCCATTTCCTATAACACCTATTTTCATAATATATTTATATATATATTTATTAAAATAATTATATTTATTGAATTAATTATATTTATTGAATTAATTATATTTATTGAATTAATTATATTTATTGAATTAATTATATTGTTATAATATATATGTTAATTGAAGCTCCAAGTCCATCAGAATTTAAACAAACAAAATCTGGATATTCTTATTATGATACATCTAGTGATGTAACCTGTAATTTTAAAGGGACTGAACCAAGTCCTAAAGGGTTTGGATTATGTGCACGTATGGTTGTTGAAGGAGATAGATCAACTGGTACCGATGGAAATATATGGATTAAAAAAGGTAGTCGTTGGGTAAAAGATAATTCGGTTGCTGCGTCTAAATCCCCTAAAAAAGCATCTTTACCCCTTCCAATTAAATATTCTAGTATGATGGAATGGCGTAAAAAATCGCCTATATCTAAAAGGTTTAATAAAATGAAGCATGATTATAATAATGTAAGCGAATATGAATGGGATTATGAACTTTCATATATGTATCATTCCGAAGAACGAGAAATGGAAAAAATGTTTGGTGTATTAAATAGTAATGAAATAAGAAACAACCTTCCTGATTATATTGGTCCTTGGGAACATAGTGTATTAGAAAAAGAAAAAGGCAAACAGAAGGCAGTTACTAAATCTAAGAAAACACCCCCTAAAGTAAATAAGACACCGGTGTCTAAATCTAAGAAGACTAAATCAGAAGCTTTAAAAATCCATGATGAAGTCTACAAAACATGGGAAAAAGTTGCCAAAAAAAGTAAAAAAATGTATGATGATGAAGAAAGAATAATACCACATCCTGATGGACTTGTATGGGGATATGGTACTTATCATAAATATTTAGATTGGGAAACATGTGTCGCAAATTCACGGCCTAAACGAGAATGTAATAAAATAGTTACTCTTTTAAAACAGGATTTAACTAAAATGAATAAAGCCTTAACAAAAGTAGATAAAGCAATTTTAAAATCTAAGAAAACACCCCCTAAAGTAAAGAAAACGCCAGTTGCTAAATCTAAGAAGAAGACTAAATCAGAAGCTTTAAAAATCCATGATGAAGTCTACAAAACATGGGAAAAAGTTGCCAAAAAAAGTAAAAAAATGTATGATGATGAAGAAAGAATAATACCACATCCTGATGGACTTGCATGGGGATATGGTACTTCTCATAAATATTTAGATTGGGAAGCATGTGTCGCAAATTCACTACCTAAACGAGAATGTAATAAAATAATTACACTTTTAAAACAGGATTTAACTAAAATGAATAAAGCCTTAACAAAAGTAGATACAGCAATATTAAAGTCTAAAGCATCAAAGTCTAAAGCATCAAAGTCTAAAAAGGTATAGAATCTAATCTATCCATAATTTATTTCCTTGACTCTGTAATGACCTGTTTATCGTATATTTAGCCCAATCATAATCAGTTGATAAATTAATAGATACTAATACTCGTTTCACAATTTTATCAACGTTGTATGGTTGTGTTTTGTGTAGAAATTTACACGAATCCCATACAATTATTTTATTTTTAGTGTAAGTATATACCTTTTGTATTTTATTTTCCATATAGTTTAAATGTCCTACATCTTTATCAATATCGTATAATGGAAATATTACTGTTAGTATATTTGTATCAGGGGTGTCGTGATGACTAACTGCATCATAATGGAAATCGCTATTTTCCACACACGATTTATTTAAGGTTATAAAACTAGCACCTCTAATCGTAAATTTATATGGACTTATTTTTCGTAAAGTTGTTTCTAAATCTATTGATGTAAAAAACGCATCAAAATAGTGTAATGTTGATGATGATGCTACCCAAGTCCATTTAATACCTTTTGTTATATCACCTTGTTGAACATTAAATGTAAGTAGATCGTCATTAAATATAGTATCTATAGTTGAAACTGTATCAATCGCAATTAATGAATCTATTGATTCATAAATAGATTGAATAGTTTTATGTTGAGAGTTAGACTTAAATGGATGTTCATAATAAGTCATTATGTTAATAATATTAACAATATTAAGAATCAATCAATTTTATAAGGATAGAATAATGATACCAAAATAATGTATCTTTATAATATATTTAAACGGATTACTATATTATAATTATATGAAGGTGGCATTAATTACTGGAGCAACACGTGGAATAGGCCGTGCTATAGCATTAGGATTGGCAAAAAATGGTTACAATATTGTTGTTGCTGGAAAAAGTATAATAAATAATCCTAAGTTACCAGGTACAATTTATAGTGTATCTAAAGAAGTTGAAGCACTTGGTTCTCGAGCATTACCAGTAAAAGTAGATATAAGAAATTATGATGATATTAAGAATATGATACAACAGACCGAATCTAAATTTGGAAGACTTGATGTTGTTATCAATAATGCTGGTGTTTTGTCATGGAAACCTATAAAATATACCAATGTTAAAGAATACGATTTAGTCAATGAAATAAATAATAGAGGAACATTTTTACTTTCAAAATTAGCATTGCCATTATTGGAAAAGTCGGGTGGAGGTCATATAATTAATCAATCTCCACCATTGAGTGATAATAACGAAATGGCAAATATTCTTGAAAATAAAACAGCGTACATGATAAGTAAATGGGGTATGACCCTAAGTGCCTTAGGATTGGCCAAAGAATATGAGGGAACTGGGATTTGTGCGAATACATTATGGCCAATGACCCCAATCGAAAGTTTTGCAGTGATAAATAATAATTTAGGAGACCCAAAAAGTTGGAGAAAGACCGATATAATGTTAGATTGCGTATTAGAGATTTTGAAGGAAGATCCTAAATCATTTACTGGAAATCAATTAATAGATGAAACCTATTTGCGAAGCAAAGGTTATACTAATTTTGAAAAATATCAATGTGTGTCTGGGTTTGAAGCACCTAAATTAGATGATATACAGCATCTATTTAAATCATCTATTTAAATCATCACTTTAATAATTATCTAATATAATAATATGTCGAAGAAACATGTTAATCCTAACTTTTATACACACACATGGTCAAATAATGATAGAATGAAAGGTACAATGGAAATTGATGATAATACGTTTATTATATCATGTCATGGTGGTTACTTGTCGAAAAATCTTAGAGTTCCAACATATAATAAACATATGAATAAAATAGGTCAATCTATAACAGAACATATAAATCCAAGATACAAGGATATATCTAAAGTAATTAAAACAGATATCTATTCTAAATCATCACAATCACAAATTGATATTCCCAGAGACGTTATATTATATTCTCCTCATATACAAGGTCAAACTATACATAAGGAAGCATTTTATAATAAAAAAAAGTTGTACGAATCCCCAACTGATACTATATTATGTAATGGAGATATTTCGGATTTAACTAAATATGTAGAAGGACAGACTATAGAAAATTATATATTGAGTGGAGATAATTTATATAAATGGATGTCTGGTATTAAACACTGTAAATCTGGTAAATGGTATCAAATTATGCCCTTTGACAGTCTTAATTATGAGCCAGAAGATTTAAAGCATGTATTAACACTAAAACAAGCAATTTATTTTATTGTATCATTTATAGAAAGAAACAAAACATTTGATGATTCTTGGAAAGATATAAACGATCCAAGTATAAGACATAATGCTATAAATCTATCCGTTGATTGGTCTAGTTTAAATACTAATATGGTAGATAGAGGTGGTAAAGCAATTAATACTAAAAAATCTGGTGCTAAGGCCTCTGGACCAAAGAAATCTGGTAAGAAGACCTCTGGACCGAAGAAATCTGGGACTAAGGCATCTGCTGCGGGTGGTACAGATGAATCTAAAATAAAAATAATATTAAGTTTTTGTATGAATGGAATACCATGGAATGAAGCAGAACAACGAAGCAAAGGTATAGAAACAAGATTAGGAGAAATGTCTTTAATCAGTAAAAAAGTAATGCCATCACTTAAGATTCCAACTGATTTAGATATAACAATGCCATTAGCACATAAAAAAACTAAAAAAATACAAAGACAACCAGTTTATGGCAAACAGCCCTCATCTGTTTTTTTAAAGGTACCTTCAAAAAAACAAAAC
>Ga0257126_1000131_pt1 | contig 62054 bp, 39 predicted proteins | sample SI060_120mmetaG_FD_190151 | JGI IMG/M metagenome (GOLD analysis project Ga0257126, IMG submission 190151) | Marine microbial communities from Saanich Inlet, British Columbia, Canada - SI060_120m | ecosystem: Environmental > Aquatic > Marine > Inlet | place: Canada: British Columbia | collected... | reverse complement strand
CTGAAATGAATCACTTGCGCGATAGGTAAAGGTATCGGTTCCACTAAAATTGATATCAGGAATATAAATAAACCCACCAGTCTCCCCGAGAGTAAGAGTGCCATTGATAGGCTCGGAAACAAGAATCGCGGTAAGGAGGTCTGAATCTAAATCGTTGGCAAGAATCCCCTCTGCCCCTAGGCGGATCATAGGAGAATCCTCAGAAATTAAGTAGGAGTTATCGGTGGCAATTGGTGGGGCATTTACAAGTATTAAGACCGTAACTGTCTCTGATTCAAGCAGGCCATCACTTGCTCGGTAGGTAAAGGTATCTGTTCCCGAAAATCCTAAAGCGGGAGAATAAGTGAATGAGCCATCTTGGATGAGATTTAAGGTTCCCGAAGAAGTTGTGGAAACGAGAGCTGCTTTTAGACTGGAGTTATCGAGATCCGAATCGTTGTTTAACACACCGTCGGCGATCTTCACTGTGAGAGGTTTCAGAGGGGCCGTCAGATAATTTTCGGGTAGGGCGCTCGGAGCATCATTTATTGGCGCGACGTCTATGATGACTGTCTCCGGACGGCTGGAGTCGGAGCCATCGTTTGCTCGATAGGTGAAGGAATCACGACCAAAAAAATTAACGGTTGGGCTATAAGTGAAGCCTCCGTCGTCTGCAAGAGCAAGGGTTCCATTAGCTGGTTGGGTTTCTATGATGGCGCTCAGATCACTCCCTTCTGGATCGGAATCGTTTTGTAAAACTCCCAAAGGTCCTGCTACAACCAAAGGATTATCTTCGACAGCCGAGTAGGTTTCGGGAGTCGTTTCAGGGAAATCGTTGGGGCCGCTAATGATATTGAGATTAACGGTAGCGGCGGGAGTGAAGAACTCCCCGTCTGTGACACGATAAGTGAAAGTATCCGATCCTTCGTAGTTGACCTCGGGAATATAAAGAAAGGTTCCATTGGGATTGAAATCGATTGTTCCATTCTGTGGTCCCGAAAGCAATTCGGCGACGAGGCGATCATTTTCTGGATCAGTATCGTTAGCTGTAACACCTGCGGCGAGAGTCCGTTTCCCAAGAAGGTAGGCGTTCATGCTGATGTCGCTACTACGTCCGTCGTCTTGATGAACCTCAATTGCTAGAACATTGGTTCCCTCCTCAAGCAAGCTCGTGGGAATCTCAGCCTCATTCCAAACTCCCTCACCAGTGCGTCCAGGGTTCAAGAGAGCGCCTTCCGTTGCTGAGGCGTCTGGAGCGAGATTGTCGAGCACTACGCGTGTTCCGTTCAGATAAATTGCGCACCCATCGTCGCGGACATAGCCTACAACCAACTTATAAAAATCTGACGCGTCGGTAATCGTGAAATCATGACGAAAATAGGTGGTGATATACTTGTTTTCAGAGTTTTCACCGAAGGAAACGGTGGTTTCTTCGTCTCCATCACCGTAGCCAAGTTCTGCTGGTCCGGTGGCCCAGTTGGAATCGTTAAAGTTGGTATTACGCCATGCAATGCCTAGGTCCGCGCCTGTGTCGAGATAGGCCCAGTTTGCACCAGCGGAGACCAAAGCTTCAGTGGGGCCAGGTGTTACGACGACCTTTAAATTATCAATTGCCCAAGACTTGTCGGATCCTGCTTCCCAACCATCACCTGTGACAAACCAGCGAATGGTAGCGCTAGATGCGGTGTGAGGAATATTGCTCAATGACGGGATTTGTCCCATGTCATAGGCCGCATCGGGGGAAGACTGAGCTGAATTGAATCCGATGTTTTCATCTCGAAAGATTAAGGATGCGGCTGGGTAGCCAAACGATCCACCGTTACCAACGTTTCTAAATGTTTCGGCAAAAATTTCGACACCATCAAGGGTAATGGTGAAGCGTTCATCACTATCCCAGGAATCGATGACCCCAAGAAGGAAGTCCAGACCCAGCGATTGATGTGGCGGTAAATTCTCAAGGGTGAGAATGGTAGGCTCTGATGGATTTCCGCGTGCTTGATTTCGGAGAAATTGATTCGAAAAGATGTTATCCCCATTTCCACGGCCTTCGAACCCTTGAACCGACTCCAGCATTCCAGAACCTCTGATCAAAGGTGATAAGCCCGTCGAGTTGAAGTTGCTTTCGAAGACGATTTGATCTCCTTGCTTGGTGGAGATGATTTCAAGAGGGATATTTTCGAGAGTATCATAGCTGTCGTTGAATGCGATTGGTGGGTCGTTGATGGGTGCGATTTCAAATGTTGCCAATACTGGCTCGGATACATCGGTGCCATCGCTTACGCGGTAGGTGAAGGTCGCAGTGCCAAAAAACCCAGGGTCTGGGCTGTAATTAAATGATCCATCCGCGTTGAGATTGAGAGTGCCCTCGCTTACATCGTCGACTAGCACGGCCGAGATCGAATCGTTTTCTAGGTCGGTGTCGTTACTAAGAATACCGGGGGCGGATCGATTAAGTGTTGTATTTTCAGTGCCTGAATAGATTTCGGGTAGGACGACTGGTGGATCATTTATGGGAGTGATAGCTAGGATAACATTGGCTGCGAGTGAATCGCCGCTAGCATCACGGGCAAGGTAGGTGAAGGTATCGCTACCATTGAAATTAAGAGATGGTTGGTAGGTGAACGTGCCATCAGAGTTGAAATTTAGAGTTCCGTTGAGTGGAGGGGTTTGAAGGATGGCTTCGAGTTCACTGCCGGTATCGTTGCTAAGCACGCCTCCTCCATTCGAAGGTATTTCGATTTCAATGTCGTCGAACCAGGTATTAGTCACTTCGTCTCTTGAGTTTGATTTGCTGGAGAATGCACCAAGGACGATTGTGTGATCTCCGGCGTCCAAAGAGATGGTGAAACTTGCTTCCTGCCATCCTGAATCATCTAAGCCGGCTCCTCCATTACCATCGCCTCGAAAGCGGGTGAGTGAATTGTTGGTGTCAGTTCCGTAACGGATACCGTCTATTTCAAAGAGGGCTTCACCATATTCATCGGCATCATAGTCGTTCGAAAAAGTAATGCGGTAACGAAACGAAATGGTAGCGTCGGCCGGTGCTTCCAAAGTAAAATTACGCTGCCATCCCCCTGAGGTCGATGGGTTATTGTTGAGCCGACGACCAACCTCTACAAAAAGTGCTCCGCCGGTAAACCCTCCGTTCGGATCGAGGTTGCCATTGGCATTATTAGGGCGGGAGGTATTGTTGAAAGTGTCATCAACGTAGGTGAAGCCGGAGAGAGGCGATTCGGAAGTGGGTATGAGGTTTATAAAAAATCCAACATCGGAGCTGGTTAAACTTGCTTGGTGAACTTCTACTGCAATCGTATTAGTTCCTTCTTCAAGAAGGCCGGAAAGATTGAGGCTTGCGTTTCCAAAGTTATTTTCATCTGCGGTTTGGATGAGGGTATTCGTGTTGATTGGTCCAGCAGGAATCGTGTCGCTTCGAAATACTTCGGTGCCATTGATGTAGATGATTCCGCCATCATCAATTAAGTGTTCAAGGTTCCAGAAGGTCTCGGTGGCTTGGATAGCGCTAAGCGAAAAATTTTGGCGAAAGAGATAGGTGGTGATGAGGTTTTGATCATTCCCTGCTGCTCCGAGTCCCTCCAAGACAGAAGGTGTTCCGGGAGGAAACCCATCGATGAGACCTCCTTGAAATGGAGCATCTCCTGTAGACCATGGTCCATTGACAGAAGTCGCGGTCGCAAATTGCGGAGTGTTCCAAATGAGTCCGTTGGCGTCTTGGGGGTAGGTTTGATTGAAGCCATTTTCATTTTCAATGCGATCAAGGTATTCCCAAGTTGGGGAAAGAACTGAGCGCCCTACTTCAAAGGTGGCAGAGAGGATTTCGCCACCCTTTGAAATGGTCAAAGTTCCGTCCTCGTCTACCGCGAAGCTGTCATCGTTTGCAACCGGAGCAGCGGTGAGCTTTGTTGCAAAAGCAATGAAAAGGAGTAAGGCTTTTCTGGGAGATGGACGGCGCTTGTCTGAAGGCATGATTAGGAACGATATGATACGATCATGCTACCTTTTCTGGTAGACTCGAACGTAGTCGATGAGATAGCGAATTGGAAAGATCGAGTTGTCAATCTTTCCGCCCCATGTCCCGCCTAAAGCGAGGTTAAGAATCAGGTAATGCGGCTTGTGAAATGGATTTCCGAAGGGTGTTTTGGGCTTTTCTACCCTGAAACTATCGTAGCTTTTTCCATCAAAAGCAAAGTGAATGAATTTGGCATCCCATTCGATGGAGTAAGTGTGGAAATTTCCCCAGATACCTTTGGTTTTCCCCGTTTTGTGGTCAGAGGCGTGTTTGCCATTCTGACGAAAGTGAGCGTTACCATGGATTTCCCCAGGAGCTTTCCCAACAAAATCGATGATATCAATTTCTCCGCAGCTTGGCCACCCGACTTGTGGGATGTTATCACCGAGTGTCCAAATGGCGGGCCAGACTCCCTGACTTTTCGGTAGTTTGGCACGCACTGCGATTTTACCAAATTTCCACGAAGCGTAGCCCTTGGTATGGAGGCTGGCTGAGGTGTATTCAATTGTAAGGGGGGGGGTGGAGGGGGTATCTGGAAGATGAGAGGTTGCAGGAAGCTCGCGATGTCCCTCGATGACTAGATGGCCATTTTCAACTCTGGCATTTTTCAGCCTTTTAGTTGTGTGGAATTGCTTCTCGGCATTGCGGGCGAAGCCGGATTCATAGCTCCATCTTACGGGGTCAGGATGGCCGGTCCCTGTAAACTCATCCGACCAAACGATTCGCCATTCGTTCTTGTTGGATGCACCCAGGGCAGAACCAACAAGCGTTAAAAAAATGAACGGGAATAGCCGAAATCGCATGATATAAAGGACGGTCTGAATGATGGTAAATATTTCAGAAAGGCGGCCTTTTAAGGGGTTTTTCTTGTAGGTGAGACTTCCCGTCGTCCTAAGTTGAATCGTTTTCATTCTTTTGCATTAGGGGACGGTTGGATAATCGTAAAAAAGACCGTGCACCCAAAGGCACACGGTCGAACTGAAATTGGAGAAGTTACTTTTTCTTCGTGTGAAGAGTAGCTCGGCTCTTTTCAAGTAGGGCTTTGGTGGCTTTGATACCTTCGTCCTCAGAGAGTGTGCGACCCTCATATTCGACCCCAACCCAGCCATGATAACCATGATCGAGAACGATTCCTAATGCTTTGGTGAAATCGGTCTTGGTCTCCTCGCCTTTATCATCGAATTCATGTGACTTTGCCGAAACACCCTTAGCAAAAGGCATGAGTTCTTTAAGGCCTTTGTAGCGGTCATATCCGTGGAAGTTACCGAAATCGGGAAGAGAGCCGCAGTTATCCAGTCCGACATCCTTAAGGACTTTTGACATCCAGGCCCCGTTTGAAGAAAGACCTCCGTGGTTTTCCACAATAATACTAATTTGATGATCTTGGGCGAATGTAGAAAGGGAGGTTAGACCTTTGACACAATTCGCTGCTTTTTCGGCGTCATCATTGCCTTCTCCATGGGAGTTTACACGGATCGAGTGACATCCAAGCCGTTTGGCTGCTTCGACCCATTTCTTATGATTATCGATGGTCTTTTGACGTTTTTGATCAGAACCGGCGCCAATATGTCCTTCACCATCGACCATTATCAGCACGTTTGTCATACCAAGATCGGAGACCCGCTTTTTGAGTTCGCCAAGATATTTCCTGTCGTTCGCCTTGTCTTTAAAGAATTGATTTACGTATTCAAGTGCAAGGATATTGAAGGTCTTCTTAGTGTATTCTGGCCAATCCATATTGGTCATTTTCCCCCCTTTCAAAGCCCGATGATTAGACCATTGGGCGAGAGAGATCTTGAAGAGATCTTCAGCCGTTGTCGTTGGGTGTTTACCATGGTGATCTGCGAGGGCTGCGGTAGTAAGGGCCGAAAAAGATGTCTGTATGAAGTGGCGACGTTGCATTGCGGTGAGTTTCGTAGTGGACGGGAGCGAAGGAAAGGCGAAAGTGCCTCGAGCCATGAGTATTACGACAAAAAGGGGGGATAAGGGGTTTACCGATTTATTGTTTGGAGGAAAAGTTTCCAAAGGAGATCCTCAGATAGAGGCACTGGGGGCTGTTGATGAATTAAACGCGAATCTAGGAATTGCGCGTGTTCTTTTGGATGGAGAGATAGCTAAGGCAATTGACCAGATTCAAGAGTGGTTAGTGACCTTGATGGGAGAGCTCGCAATGCCGTTTGGGAAGGAGATCGAGTATGAGAAAGCTGGTTTTGGACGTATTTCAACAACGGAAATCCAGTGGCTCGAGGACTGGAGCGCTTCGATTGAGAAGGAGGAAAAATTTAAGGGCTGGTTGAGGCCCGGGGAGCGAGGAGGAGAATTGTCGGCCCGGATTCATCTTGCTAGGACAGTCGCGAGGAGAGCGGAGCGTCGGAGCTGGGATGTTGTAGATGAAGTGGCGTCTGCTGAAGTCAGGATTTTTCTGAACCGACTTTCTGACGCGCTTTGGTTGCTTGCCAGTGCCAGCGAGAAATTATGAGCGTAAAAAACCGCTTACCTAAGCTGAGCGGCTTTTAATGGAAATGTGCCGAGGTGGTCTTAGTTCTTTTGCCCTGTCCCTGGTAGGAAGCGGTAATACGACTCGAGCATTAGGGTTGCAAGGCAGGTGCGGTAGTGTTCTGCGAAACCACCTCCGTTAAGGCCGTGGCCTGCTTGAACTGACTTGTATGAACCATCTTTGTTTTGGTTGTTGAGGACTTGGTCTCTGAAAAGTTCGTTGTATTTTTCCCACTCCTTCCCTCCATTGTTGATCATCGCTTGGGCTGCGTAATAGTGGCCGTAGAGATCTGAGTGTTTGGTCTTCCAATCAAGTTTCATGTTTTCATGCATGAATTTCACTGCTTTACGAGCTTGACGATTTGCGGAAGATTCCCAAATTTGAAAGCAAAGGGCACCGACAGCCGCAAGCGTGGTTCCGTCTTCGCGGATCGAAGGGCTAGAGTAGCCGAATGCTCCGCTAGGGGCTTGCTTAGTCTCCATGTAGTCGAGACCCTTTTTGACGCATCGTCTTAAGTTTGCGAAGTCAAGACCGGTGTATTTACAGGCCTTAAGGGCCTGAAGCTGCCACCCTACAATTGAAGTGTCGGTATGCCCACCTTCTTCGACGTATGAGTATGCCCAACCACCATTTGAGTGCTGGCTATTGATGAGGAATTGGCCGGAAGCCATGACTGCGTCTTCCAGCTGATTGATATTTTCCCCGAAGGACTTCACGCAAAGGGTGTAAGCTTCAGCAAGGGCGTAAACTGCAATCGCGTGTTCATAGCACCAGCTTTTTGCCTTGAAATCATCAGCTAGCTTGCCGTTGTTTTTCATGGATTTATCGACAAGGAAGGTAATGGCAGCGAGAACGGTGTCGCCAAATTCTTCGGACCCAGCGGTTTCGCAATGTCCGAGATAGGCAAGGAGAGCAAGCCCAGTCATAGGCACAGATCGGCTTGTCCACGAGCCGTCTTTATTTTGTTTCTCTTTTAGCCAGCGTAATGAGGCGACAACGGCGTCTTCACATTTTTCAGTGCCGCCGTTCGAAGTGAGTCGTTGGAGGCGGTCGGCCTTAGAGCAGCGCTTTCTCATGGCAGTCGGGATATTACCGAATCCACCACCAGCGCCGGATCCATCTCCGTCACCCCAACCATCGCCAAAGTCATTTCCATCGCCAAAGTCAGTGCTTGGATCTGGAACGTCAATTTCTGGAATAGGAATAGCCGTGGGAGATGAGGTGTTGGCTGCAATGACTTTAGACATTGAAGCTGAAGGTGCAGCAGGTTTGCGCTCAATCTTTGTTTGAACTTTCTTTTGTTTCAGGTTTTCCTCGGCTTCGGGAGTCCCGTTATAGCTGACTAACTGCGGGATGTTCTTGGAAGGCAGGTTCATCGCGATGATCCAGAGGATCAGCCCGACGAGGACCATAAGTAAAAGAGCAATGACCAAGCTGGTGATGGTCGACATCCGTTGCTGGGCCGCGAGTCGGGCTTGGGCCTCTGGCGAAAGTTGCGCGTGTAAGCTCATAGAGTGATAACAGGGAAGGGTGTTTTGATGTCAGATTACTGCAGGACAGAAGCTGAAGTTTGGTTTGAAGAATAGAGGCAGTCTGTTGTTTGCACTGAGAACGATTGAACTAGGTGGTTTCTTAGAAAATACTCAATGCTACCGACCCCTTGAGATTTAGCCCCAAATTGGGCTTTTCGACAAAGAAAAAAGCCGCGCATCCCCAGATGCGCGGCTTTTGAAAAATAAAGAGAGAGAGTTTAGTTGGTCTTTGCTCCCGTAGCGGGAAGGAATCTGTAATAGGACTCAAGCATTAAGGTTGCGAGGCAGGCACGATAGTGACGACCGTAACCACCGTCTCCGGCAAAGGATCCCGCGACCGCATTGATCTTATTTCCACCACCAACAACCTTATAATAACCATCTTTATGTTGGTTATCGAGAACCTGATCGCGGAAAAGCTTGTTGTAGCGTTCCCACTCAGGTCCACCATTGTTAATCATGCACTGGACCGCATAGTAGTGACCATAAAGATCTGAATCTGCAGTATTCCAATCAAATTTCATCTCCTTGTCCATAAAGCGGACGGCTTTGCGGGCAACTTTACTGGCGGAAGATTTCCAAATCTGGAAACAAAGAGCGCCGACAGCAGCAAGAGTAGTTCCGTCAGATCCACCGTGGACGTTTGGGCCAGAGTATCCAATTGCTCCACTTGCCAGCTGGCATCGCTCGACGTAATCCAATCCTTTTTTGTAGCAACGTGTTAGGTTTGCGAAATCAAGGCCAGTGTATTTGCAGGCCTTAAGCGCTTGGAGATGCCATCCGACGATTGAAACATCACCGCCTCGAGGGCTGTCCTCACTGTAAGCATAGTCCCAGCCACCACCTTGGTGTTGACTGTTGATCATAAATTGTCCGGAAGCCATGACGGCATCTTCTAGCTGGTTAATATTCTCTCCAAAAGACTTGATACAGAGGGTATAAGCCTCAGCTAAGGCATAAACGGCAATCGCGTGCTCGTAGCACCAGTGATTGTTCTTGAAGTCACTTCCAAGCTTGCCGTTATTTTTCATTGCTTTGTCGACTAGGAAGGTAATCGCTGCGAGGACAGTTTCGCCAAACTCTTCCGAACCTGCGGTCTCGCAGTGACCCAAGAAGGTCAGGAGCCCAAGACCAGTCATGCCAATTTGCTGTTGACCACACCATGAGCCGTCTTCGTTTTGTTCTTCTTTCAGCCAGCGAAGAGTTGCGACAACGGCGTCTTCACATTTTTCAGTCCCGCCGCTTGAAGTTAAACGTTGGAGGCGGTCGGCCTTGGAGCAACGCTTCTTCATGGCAGTTGGGATATTACCGAACCCACCACCAGCACCTGATCCATCTCCGTCGCCCCAACCGTCGCCGAAGTCATTTCCATCACCAAAGTCAGTGCTGGGATCGGGGACGTCGATTTCTGGGACAGGAATGGCAGTAGGGGATGATGTATTGGCCGCAATGACTTTGGACATTGAAGCTGAAGGTGCCGCAGGTTTCCGCTCGATTTGAGTCTGGACCTTCTTTTGTTTGAGATTTTCCTCGGATTCAGGGGTCCCGTTATAGCTAACCAGTTGCGGAATATTTTTAGCAGGAAGGTTCATCGCAATAATCCAAAGGATCAATCCAACAAGAACCATTAACAAGAGAGCGATGATCAAGCTGGTGATGGTCGACATCCTCTGTTGGGACAAAAGTCGTGCCTGGGCTTCCGGTGAAAGTTGTGCGTGTAAACTCATAATGGGATTGGCAGAAAAATCTAAATTTAAGGTGGGAGGAAAATACCGACCAAAACGTAGTTTGGCCAGCGAAGAGATCTAGTGATTTTCTTCAGTTTGAACGTATTACTTCAGAAAAAATTAGGGAAAATTTGAGGAATAGTCAGTTTTCGAGGGAATAGGCGATTCATAGGAGGTGGTTGAACAGCATTTTCATGATTCTTGCCGCCATAGAGATTTCTTATCTCAATTCCCCTTATCATTTTTGAGCAGTTATGGGGGTGATTGTGCCGATTCCATTGAACTCTCCGTAGTAAGGATTTTTTGATGTCTCATTCCTCGTGAAGTGAACTATTTCAGTAATTTACAAGGGATACTAAAATTAAGTAGCGGATGACGTCCCACTTCCAGTGAAATGATTGAGGCTTTTTTAACGCGGATTGAGTAAGTTTCTGCACCAAGGATATGCTCGACTAGAGCTGAAAAATCGGGCTCATGGCCAACCATAGCGATCCGATTAAATTGCTCATAGGCCTTGAGCTCTTGAAGAACGGTTTCTGGTCTCATCCCGCAAGCGAGCCATGGTTCGATGACAGGTTTTGGACAGCCTTCGGCGGCTAAGATTTCAGCTGTCTCTTTTGCTCGCAAGACGGGGCTTGAAAGAACGATGTCGGGTATAAGCTCATGCTTCTTAAGAAACCTTCCAACGCGCTGAGATTGTTCGTGACCTTTTTCAACAAGATTTCGGACGAAGTCACCACCAGCTAGCCCATGAGCAGCGGCGGTGGCATGACGAATCAAGAGAAGTGTCATTAATTTACATGGTCATGCCACCATCAACGGCGAGCACTTGGCCTGTAATGTAGCGGGCTTCTGGTCCGGCAAGGAAAAGCGAGACATTGGCGATGTCGTCAACTTGGCCGAAATCAGCGAGGGGGACCTTTGCGATGATCCCTTGTTTGAGGTCGTCAGAAAGTTCGTCGGTCATATCGGTGGTAATAAAGCCCGGAGCAATGGCGTTACATGTGACTTTGCGCCCAGCAAGTTCGCGAGCCACTGATTTAGTGAAACCAATCAGCCCCGCTTTTGAAGCTGCGTAGTTGGCTTGGCCGGCATTTCCGATCAGCCCGATCACGGAGCTGATGTTAATAATCCGGGGGTCGGTGCCTTTCATAAGTGGACGTTGCAGAGCCTTAACAAGGTTGAAGGCCCCCTTAAGGTTGGTATCAAGAACGGCGTCCCAATCCTCCGATTTCATTCGCATAATTAATCCGTCTCTCGTTACGCCAGCATTGTTGATGAGAATATCGATTCCCCCAAGGTCTTCAACAATAGTTTTTCCGGTCTCTTGCACGGAGTCAAAATCGGCGACATCTAATGGGTAAAAGCGGGTTGAGTCGGGATGAACTGCATTAATTTCCTTGGCGGCGGCTCCACAGCTCGTGGGGTTGCGGGAAATGATGGCCAGCTTTGCTCCTTCGCGGGCGAAAGCGTGAGCAATGGCAAGGCCGATACCGCGACCTGCTCCGGTGATCACAACTCGTTTTCCTGAAAATTTGGACATGTGATGAGTTTGTAGTGTTTTTACAGCAAGGCCAAGGCCTCTTTAAGATCGCTGAGATTTTCCGTGCTGTGGGCAGCGCTCAGGGTGATTCGAAGTCGTGCCGTTCCTCGTGGGATGGTGGGGTATCGAATCGCTGGAACTAAAAAACCGCTTTTAAGGAGAGAACCTGAGGCCGCAAGCGCGGATCTGTTTTCGCCAATAATCTTGGGAATGATTGGGGTAGGGGAGCCAAAAGAGTCTGAGTAAGTCTTAAGGCGATCACGTCTCGCAATTCCTTCTGGTGAATTCAAAAGGCTGAGAGCTGCAAGGCTTGCAGCGGCTTGTGAGGGTGGTGGTGCTGTCGAGTAAACTAAGGAACGGGCTTTATTGATGAAAAGATCAATCCATGGCCTTGATGCTGCGAGATAGCCGCCGGCCGAGCCTAGAGATTTCCCGAGGGTGCCCATTTGAAAATCAATTTGATCCTGAAGGTTCAACTTTTCTGCAAGTCCTTGTCCGGTTTGGCCGAGTACTCCGATGGCATGGGCTTCGTCCAAAAAGAGGAGGGCGCCGTGCTTTTCCTTAAGTTTTACGATTTCGGAAAGAGGGCAAAGGTCGCCATCCATAGAGAATACGGATTCGGTTACAATTAAAGTACGGCCGCTACTAGAAGTGAGGAGTTTTTCTAGCTTATTGAGATCGTTGTGCGGAAAGATACGAAGGGTTGCCCCAGAGAGTTTAGCGGCGTCGATGAGACAGGCATGGGCAAGTTTGTCTAGAATGACAGTGTCGCCCTTACCTATGATTGCCGGGATTATTCCCATCGCGGTGGTAAAGCCATTGGCGAAAGTGAGCGCTGCTTCGGCCTTTTTGAGAGTAGCTATTTTTTCTTCAAGTTGGTGGTGTATATCAAGAGATCCGCAAATGAGTCGAGATGCTGTGCTGCCCGTCCCATAATCTTGCAAGGCTTTTGTGGCGGCTTTAATAAGAGCCGGGTGTTGGGAAAGCCCGAGATAATCATTCGATGAAAAGTTGATGAGTTTTTGGCCTTGTAGTTCGACGGTTGGAAGATCCGGATTACTTATTGGGCGCAGCCCGCGAAGAAGTCCCCTCTGTTCAAGGTCTTTCAGTTCGTCTTCGGGTTTTCTCATTTTACTCGTTAAAAAAGGCGCTCCAACATTTCTGCGGAAGCGCCTCTTGAATGAAAGTTTTTAATTCGCGCTGACTACTCGGAAATACGACCGCAGCACTGCTTGTATTTCTTGCCTGATCCGCAGCTGCAAGGCTCGTTGCGTCCAACCTTTGCGATGGGGCGGCGCTTCGGAAGGTTGAGTTTCAAGCCGCTTTCATCGGAGCCGCTTCCGGTTTCGGGAACGACACTAGATGAACCGGAGACTGCCATATTATTTTCATTTCCGCCCGAAATCTGTTGAGGCACATCGGCGAGAACAGGGTCAATTTCACGGATCGTGGTGAAGCGAAAGAGATTATGAACGGCACCCTCATCAATCGTATCCATGAGCGCGGTGAAGAGCTTGTAAGCCTCCATTTTATATTCCACGAGAGGATCTTTTTGACCTTGCGCTCGAAGCTGAACGCCTTCCCGAAGTGAGTCCATCGCGTATAGATGTTCCTGCCATTTTTGATCAATAGCATTGAGCATGATGTGGCGTTCGAGAGAATCGAGGTGTTCAGAATCCTCCATCTCGATCTTGCGTCCATAGGCGGTGTGAACTCGTTCGAGAAGAAATTTTGAGTTCGCTTCGACATCGCGGGTTTCAAACTTTGCTTCGTCGATGGAGAGGTGAAGGGGGAATGTTTTATTCACCCAGTTTAGGAGTTCCATGAAGTCGGGTTGACCCTCATCACGCTCTTCCATGTAGTAACTCACCTGAGAGGGGATAATGCGGTCAAGAAGCTCCATAATGAGTTCTCGCGGATCTTCTGATTTGAGAACCTCGTTACGATAGCCATAGACCACTTCGCGCTGACGATTCATCACGTCATCGAAGTCGAGAACGTATTTTCGTCGGCGATAATACATTTGCTCGACTCGTTTTTGGGCTGTTTCCACTGACCGGTTGAGCCATTTGTGTTCAAGAGCTTCACCATCTTCCATGCCGAACCGCTCCATCATGTTGGTCATGCGATCGGCAGCAGCGAAATTGCGCATTAAGTCATCTTCAAAAGAGATGAAGAATTGTGAAGATCCTGGGTCGCCCTGACGTGAACAACGTCCACGAAGTTGTCGGTCAGTCCGGCGGGATTGGTGGCGCTCGGTGCCTATGACGAAGAGTCCTCCAGCTTCTTTTACGTCTTGGCCAAGTTTAATATCGGTTCCGCGCCCAGCCATGTTGGTTGAGACGGTGACGGAACCAAGCTGACCGGCAGCCTTTACGATTTCGGCCTCCTGAAGGTGATACTTAGCGTTAAGAACTTTATGTGTAATCTTTGAACGTTGAAGCATTCGTGAGAGTGTTTCGGATGCTTCCACCGAAGCGGTTCCAACAAGGACTGGTTGCCCCAAATCATGGCATTGTTGGATTTTTGCAACAACGGCATTGAATTTTTCACGACGGGTCTTGAAGACTTGGTCGTTGTGATCCTTCCGCTGGTTCGGTTTGTGATTGGGGATGGGGAGCACGTCGAGTCCGTAAATATCCTGAAATTCAGCAGCTTCAGTTTCAGCGGTCCCGGTCATGCCGCCGAGTTTTTCATAAAGTCGAAAATAATTCTGAATCGTGATTGTAGCGTAAGTCTGGGTTTCGCGCTCGATTTCCACATTTTCTTTTGCTTCGACCGCTTGGTGAAGCCCATCAGACCAACGGCGTCCGGTCATTTCGCGTCCGGTATTTTCGTCGACAATGACTACCTTGCTATCCTTGACAACATACTCGTTGTCTTTCTCATACAAACAATAAGCTTTCAGAAGTTGCGAAATGGCGTGAACTCGGGTGCCCTGAGCATCCATTTTGGTCTGGATTCTGTCCTTTTCGGCGAGGCGTTGTTCATCGTCCAGATCGGGGTTGGCATCGACATTGGCGAAGTCAGAGGCAAGGTCAGGTATGACGAAAGCTTCGGGATCTTCAGGTGAAAGGAACTCACGACCCATCTCCATGAGGTCGGCGTCGTGTCCTTTCTCATCGATCGTAAAGTAAAGCTCCTCTTTGATCGCGAATAGCTCTTTCTTTTGAGCGTCCTGATAGAATGAAAGTTCAGTCTTTTCAATGAGGCGGCGCGTGTCTGGATCTTCCATGCAGCGCATGAACTGGCGGTTGCGTGGTTGACCGAGCTTCAGCTTGAAGAGTGCGCGTCCAGCAACCTCATCGTAGCCTCGTGCGAGTGCATCATTGGCTTCGGTGGCAAGCTCGTTGCAAAGGTGGTTTTGTTTTTTGACCAACTGCTCGATCACGCTGCGGTAGCGTTTATATTCCTCAGTGTTGGAAATCACAGCGGGGCCTGAGATGATGAGAGGAGTCCGGGCCTCATCGATTAGAATTGAGTCGACCTCATCAACAATTGCGAAGTAGTGATCGCGCTGAACTTGATCATCGGTCGAGCCAGCCATGCCGTTGTCGCGAAGATAATCGAATCCAAATTCGGCATTCGTTCCATAAGTGATGTCGCAATAATATTGTTCACGGCGGATGGCGGGAAACTGTTGATTTTGAATACACCCAACGGTTAGACCGAGGTATTTGAAGAGAGCACCCATCCACTCAGAATCACGACGAGCAAGGTAATCGTTGACGGTTACAAGGTGGACTCCAAGTCCGGTGAGGGCGTTTAGGAAAACGGGAAGGGTTCCAACCAATGTCTTACCCTCACCCGTTTGCATTTCAGCAATCTTTCCTTGATGAAGCGAGATGCCTCCCACGAGTTGGACATCAAAATGAACCATGTCCCAAGGGAGCATACTATCGACCACTTCAATCTCAGTTCCGCAGAGACGACGAGCACCGTTTTTTACAGTGGCGTAAGCTTCAGGAAGGATCTTATCGAGGTAGTTGTCACGAAGAGCCGGGAATTGTTCATCGATTTCGTTGAAAGCGGTCTTCGCATCATCGATTTCTTCACGAGTCCTGATTCTGCTAGGAAGATTGGGGAATTCGTCGCGAAGGGCATCGAATCTTTCTTGAACACTAGCTGCTGCCTCGGAGACCGCCTCGTCGTCCATGGTTTCTAGCTGCCTTTTGGTAGGGAGCTTAAGTGGGAGGTAGCGATGGAGATGCTTTTGCCAATCTTTGACGCGGGCGAGCAATTGCTCTTCGGATTCCGTTTGATAGGCCTCCTCAAGGTCATTGATTTGTACCACCAAGGGCTGCATGCGCTTGAGTTCCCGCTGGTTTTTAGAACCAACGATTTTCTGGAGAGTCCACTTGATCATGAAGTTTTACCCGCGTTTTATTGCCGGGAGGGGTCAAATATACCGTTCGCGCGTGAGAAGCAAGGGGGGCTTTTCGGGAAAATAGTAAGATTTTCGGAGGGTGGTATTTTAAAAGGGTTGATTCGGAATCCAAGGGGCTTTGGGAATTTGACCATATTTTAGAGTGAGCCAATGCTAGCCCAATAAAAAAACAAGAGCTTTAACTGCTGACACGATGGTGGTTTGAGTCTGTAAATACCAATGATTGAGCCTCCGGTGCTTAGGTCGCAGTCTTCAGGAATTAGAGTGCATTGCGGAGATGAGATGAGGATTTGTAATGCTAACGGATCTTTTTTCATTCTTTAATTTGATCGCTTGAGGCGGTCATTTGGTGCCAGAAGGAGTCTTAAGATTGCTAATTCCCACGATTAAGCATTGCACGGGGTGTTTCCATGGCTAGCGTCCGTCCTTTCCCGGCATGAATATCCACGAATATCAGGCAAAAGAGCTGTTTGATCGCTTTGAAGTCCCCAGTCCCCGGGGAAAGATGGCAGGAACAGCTGAAGAGGCGGAAGCCATCGCAAAAGAAATCGGTTCAGACCTTTTGGTGGTCAAGGCTCAGGTCCACGCAGGGGGCCGGGGAAAAGGCACCTTCAAAAATGGTTTTGAAGGGGGTGTCCATCTCACCAAAGATCCCGTCACGATCGGCGAAATTGCTGGCAAGATGATAGGTGAAACTCTCGTGACCAAGCAGACTGGCGACGAAGGACGACTTGTCCGTAAGGTAATGGTTGCCGACGCGGTTGAGATCGAGCACGAATATTATCTTTCGCTCCTCATGGACCGCGACACAAGCCGTCCTGTAATTGTCGCCTCGACTGAGGGTGGTATGGATATCGAGGAAGTTGCTGAAAATCGGCCTGAAAAAATCATCAAGCAACTCGTTCACCCGCTCGCTGGCCTTCAGCCTTATGAAGTTCGTAAGCTCACAGCGGCCCTAGGATTGAAGGGTGGAGCTGCCAAGGAATTCAGCAAGCTTCTAAAAAATCTCTATAAGCTTTTCCTTAGCCTTGATTGCGACATGGTCGAAATCAACCCGCTTGTTGAAACAAAAGACGGACAGGTTCTCGCCCTCGATGCAAAGTTCGGTTTCGATGACAATGCGCTTTATCGTCACCCTGAGGTTCTCGCTTATCGAGATACTGAAGAAGAGGACCCTCGCGAAGTTGCTGCTTCTGAGTTCGACCTTAGCTACATCGGGCTTGATGGAAACATTGCCTGCCTCGTGAACGGGGCTGGTCTAGCAATGGCAACTATGGATGCTATTAAGTTTGCGGGCGGTGATCCTGCCAACTTTCTTGACGTCGGTGGTGGTGCGACAAAAGAGCAAGTCGTGGGAGCCTTCAATATCATCCAATCTGACGCCAAGGTTGAAGCGATTTTAATTAATATTTTTGGCGGGATTATGGATTGCAACGTCATTGCCGAGGGCGTGGTAGCGGCAGTTCAGGAGACAGGACTTAAGCTGCCTCTTATCGTTCGTCTTGAAGGAAATAACGTGACTGCTGGTCGCGAAACCCTTTCCGCTTCCGGCCTCGCTATCACTGGCGCGGACGATCTCGCAGATGCTGCCAAAAAGGCTGTCGCTTCTGTCTAAATTCCAAACTGAACTATAAAAAGATGTCTATTCTTGTTAATGCAGACACCAAGGTTTTGGTGCAAGGAATCACTGGTGGGTTTGGCGGACGCCATGCCGGACTGAGTCTCGAATATGGGACCTCGCTTGTTGCTGGAGTAACTCCGGGGAAAGGAGGGAAAACTTTCGATCATGGCGATCACAGTGTTCCAGTTTTTGATACCGTTTCTGATGCGGTGAAAGAAACTGGAGCAACTACTTCGGCGATTTTCGTGCCGCCACCATTTGCAGCTGATGCCATCCTCGAGGCGGTCGATGCTGGTGTTGACTTAATTGTCGCGATTACCGAAGGCATTCCTGTGATGGATATGATGAGGGTAAAGGAATATATGCGTGGATCTAAAACTCGCCTCATTGGACCCAATTGTCCTGGCGTCGTGACTCCTGGAGCTGGTCCTGACTCCACGGGTGGCTGCCGTATTGGAATAGCGCCAGGTTACATTCACAAAAAAGGAAACGTTGGTATTCTTTCTCGTTCTGGAACGCTCACCTACGAAGCTGTTTGGCAGGTGACTTCACTTGGCTATGGCCAAAGTACTTGCGTCGGAATCGGAGGAGATCCTATCAATGGGACTTCCCATCTCGATATTATTAAGCTTTTCAACGAAGACCCCGAGACTGAGGCGATTATCATGATCGGTGAAATTGGTGGTTCAGCCGAAGAAGAGGCGGCGGCTTGGATCAAGGAAAACTGCAAGAAACCTGTCGCTGGATTCATCGCCGGTGCGACTGCGCCACCGGGACGCCGCATGGGCCATGCTGGAGCAATCGTTTCAGGTGGGCAGGGGACTGCTGAAGCAAAAAAGGCCGCTATGGCTGATGCTGGCATTGTCGTAGCCGAGACTCCTTCCGAGATGGGATCGGCGCTTCTCGAGGCATGGGGTAAGTAAGGTGATCTGAATTTAAAATCTTTAAAAGCGCGATTGGGGCAAGCCTTAATCGCGCTTTTTTGCGTTTCAATCGAGTATCAGAAAATAGGGTTGGTTATGTGATTTCAACAAGGGCGGCAAAAAAATAAGAAGGTTCCTATTGAGATGCTTTCATGACTCCAAAGGGATCTTCAAAGGATGAAGATTTAACTTCAAACTCTTTTACCAAAGGGGAATCTGTTTATCTTCCTCATTTTCTTTTCGAGCGGGGGCTGTAATCAGATCCAGGTCGAGAATGAGATCAAGGGAAGCCCTTTCCTCTTCTTCTAGAATCTCGCGGAGGTGCTCTCTCCACATCCGTGCATCCCCACCTTGCTTGCGAGATAATTGTTCGGCCCATTGGGTTAACACTCCGCTGGCGTTTGCTCTCTTACGGATTTTTGCGAGCCAAGAATTATAGGTTTTCATGAGGGAAGAGACTGGAGAATGATCAAGGAGAGGACAAATTGCCAAGTGGAATTGGATACACTTAATTTGAAAGTGTACCCCTCAATGAAAATAGCTATATTTTCGGACGAACCTACTAAGGATAAGAAAATGAATTAGGCAAGTTGTAGTCCACTCTTGCCAGATTGGTTTAAAACGAGTGCATTAATACATATGCGCTACGAAGCTATCGATCCTCAGTTTTTTGTCCGTAATCGTGAGCGATTGCTCGAGAATCTAAAGCCGAATAGTTTGGTTGTTATTCATGCCAATGATATCTTTCCAACCAATGCCGATGGGACGATGACTTTCCGCCAAAACAACGATTTGTTCTATTTGACCGGTGTTGATCAAGAAGAGACAGTTTTGATTCTAAGTCCGGATGCGGCGCTTGAGGAGGACCGGGCAATTCTTTTCGTTAGAGAGACTTCTGAACAAATTGCGATCTGGGAAGGAGATAAATTGACAAAGGAGCAGGCAACTGAGGCTTCTGGGATGAAGAATATCCAGTGGACTGATGCGTTTGAGCCGGCTTTTCGTCGCCTTGCGTTACAAGCCGAGAATATTTACCTACACACCAACGAATATGTAGCGGCCTCGCAAATCGTAGAAACTCGTAATCGTCGCTTCATTAGTAGGTGTCAGGATCTTTACCCATTGCACAATTATGAGCGGGTGTCGGTGCCTTTGCAGGAGCTTCGCATGGTCAAAGATCCAGAGGAGATCAAATTTCTTCAGAAGGCAATCGATATCACGGAGGCGGGATTCCGCCGGGTTCTTAAATTTCTTAAGCCCGGAGTTGGGGAGTGGGAATTGGAGGCCGAATATCTTCATGAATTTGTTCGAAGCAAATCTAGGGGGTTCTCCTATTCTCCGATCATTGGTTCCGGAAAAAATGCCTGTGCGCTCCACTATCTTGATAACGATGATATTTGTGAGGACGGTGAAATGGTTCTCATGGACGTAGGAGCTGAATATGGGAATTGGAACGCCGACATGACGCGGACGGTCCCCGTAAATGGAAAATTTTCACCGCGACAAAAAGATGTTTATGAGGCCGTTCTTCGAGTGATGTGGGGTGCGAATGATATTCTTCGTCCTGGCCTTACTCCAAGTGAATATCAAAAGCAGGTTCTCGAAATTATGGAAAAAGAGTTGATCGACCTCGGGTTGATCGATGCTGAAGAGGCCAAGAAGCAAGACAAGTCCAAGAAATTGGTGAAAAAATATTTCATGCATGGGACTTCCCATCACTTAGGTTTGGATGTTCACGATGTATTCCCTGCGAATGCCCCATACGCAGTCGGGCAGGTTCTTACGATCGAGCCCGGTATCTATATTCCTGAAGAGAATTTGGGTATCCGAATCGAGAATGACGTCATGATTGGCGAAGCCGGTAATGTAGATATGTTTGCCAATTTCCCAACGACGGTAGAGGAAATTGAAGCGGCGATGACTGAGTAAGGATAGAAGCTGTTAATCTAATTCTTTGGATCCGTCTTTTTGACCTAGTGTTAGTTATCTTCCTCATTCGGTTGAGCCTTAAGCTAAGTCAGCAAGTTTTTGAGATCATGCTCAAGTCGGTCTATAGCATCTTGGTCAGTCAGTTTTTTTCCGTCTGGGGTGCTGACATAGATCGAGTCGAGGGCGGCTCCTTTCTCGGTGCAGATGCGTGAGTGAACTGTTACGAGATTATGGTCGTTGACAGTTCTAAGAACATCGTGGAGCAATGCGATGCGATCGAGAGCTTGAAGTTCTATCACAGTATAGTGTGGATCGAGATTGTTACTAGTCCAGGCTCGAACGGGGAACTCAAAGACCTGCTTTGTCTCGGGTTTAAGAAAATTTTCCTTCTTCTTGAGGTATTTGGCAGGCTCGTAATCCTCCTGGTGGTTGATTTCATAAAGGGTTGCGACAACGGACTTCTGAGTGTTGTTATTGGTGATCGCCTTGAAATCGTCATTGCAGACGCGGAAGAGGTCTAGGACGATGCCGTCTGGACGTGTGTAGACATCTGCAGAAAGAATATTGAGCTGGTGGGTTGCGAGGGCACAGCAGGTCTTTTCCAAGAGACGATGGGAATTTTGGCTGACAATGATGAGCTCACTATAACCAAATTTGGACCGCTCAATCCACTGGACCGCGCACTCGAAAAGGGTATTAGGTCTCCGTTTTCGCCGATCGATATATTGCCAGAGTGCGACAATATGCTTGGAAATACTTTTCTTACTTCGATACCGAAAGTAGCGCTTCGGCATAAGTTTGGAGTGCTCGTCGAAGATCGCATGATACTTTTCTTTTAGCCCTGATTTAATTTCAGCGAGAGTTTCTTTAACCTCCTGATTAACTTCCTCTTTTTCCGCTGTCATTCCTTCAAGAATGAATTCGCGGGTATTGCGGTAGAGCTGTAGAATGAGAGTTTCCTTCCATGGCGACCAAGCTTCTTCATTAGTCCCGTTGGAATCCGCGTATGTGAAGAGAAGAAGAGCATCAAGACGGTGCCGATCTCTCATGATTTCGGCAAACTCCCGAATGACTTCAGGGTCATCGATATTTTTCTTAGTTGCGAACCTCCACAAGGTGAGATGATGGTCGACGAGAAACATGATGAGCGAACGGCGTCCACCTGATATTTTAAGGCGCTTACACAGTCGGGCTGCTAGAATGGCAGAGCCGTCAATATGCTCGCGGACGTTTTCTGCTCTTCCGGTATCGTGCAAAATTAGAGCAATGAAAAGAGCGTATGGATCAGGGTGCTTTACGAAAAGATCACGATAGATTTCGTGTTTCGGGTCCTCGTCGTCGACTAAATTATCCAGTTGATCAATACAACGCAGGGTGTGTTCATCGGCGGTATATCTGTGGAAAAATTCGTGCTGGACGAGGCAATCAAGTGCCCCAAATTCGGGAAGGTATCTCCCTAGAACTCCGCAGCGGTGCATCAAGCGAAGGATTCGAGCGACTTGGCCCTTTTTCTCGAGTATTTCCCGGAACGCATCACGGTTTTCAACTCGCATGCGGAACGATTTATCAATGAAGGTCCAACTGGCTTTGATGAGCTTCCGAAGAGAGGGGGAAGGGCTAAGCTCGTATTTTTGGCAGTAAGCGAAAAGTCTGATCAGGCGATTGGGGTTTTCCTCAAAGATTGTTTTGCGGCGAGGAAATAGTCGCTTGTCTCGGATGGTGTAATCGTCAAGTGACTTGAGTTTCTTTTTGATTAAGCCGAAGGTTAGTTTGGAGCGAAGACCGTATTGTTGCCCCTCGTCATGTTGGAGTTCGAAAATCTCGAAGACTGATTTGGTGTGATTGTAAACGTTTCGAGCGTGGGTATAATAGTCCTTCATGAAACACTCAATGCGGCGAAGGATGGATTTTTGTGGGTAGCCAAATTCATTGGCGACTATGCCCTGAAAACGAAGTGTTAAGATATCATTGCCTTTGTCATGGTAATGAAGGGCATTTCTGACTCGATGAAGGAAGTTAAAAGCATCTTTTAGTTCACGCCTAGCAAGGCGGCTGAGAATTCGCCTGGAAACAAGCTCAGTCATCGAACGAGTTCCGGCTTCGGCATCGATGATCCACTCTAAGTTGTGGTAGTCACGGAGAGTGCCGGGGCTATCTTTTATATTAGGCTCTTGGAGAAAAACTGTATGTGACCACTTAGCGTGGCGTGACATGATATCTGATCGCCGTTCTTCAAAAAAAGCCTCCTTATCTTTCTCAATACAGACCTTCCGGAAACGATCCTGAAATTTTTGAAATAAGTCCTGCGGGCCAATGAGCAAGCGGGCATCGAAAAGGGCGGTCCGAGACTGTGGCTCGAGTTTTGCTTCGTTCAGACACTCTGTGATGGAACGAGTAGAAGGAAGAAATTTGAAGCCAAGATCCCATACTGTGTTTTGCAACTCACAAATGATTTCGGAGACTCGCTTTGAGACTTTGCTGGAAGGAACCGAGGTCAGAAAGAGGAGGTCGACATCCGACCCCGGATTCATGATGCCCCGACCGTATCCACCACTGGCGACAAGAGCGAGGCTACTTAATTCTTCGCCTTCTTTTAGCAAAGAGAGTAGAAGAGTTCTTAAAAGATGATCAATGGCTTCTGAGTGAGCTTGGGCGTGCGCTAGGCCTGCTTCACCCGCAAGATGGCGGTTGTGAAGTTTTCCATTCCAGTTTTTCAGATTTGATTTTAGAAAAACGAGTCTCTCTTGGGGGGATAGCTCGCGGATATTTTCTGCTTTTAGATCGTGGGGCACAGGAGAGTGTGGTGGATTACCAGCGGGTTGGGTTAATACGGCCCCAAACGCTGTTACGGGTGTAGTAGGTCTGGCCTTCAGGAGTGGTGCGAAGTGATCCGCGAATAATCTTCACTTCGGTTCCTTCGCTAACACGATGATAGAGATCAATGATGTCTTTGGATTTCATGCGAATGCAGCCATACGAAACGGGGCGACCAATCTCCTTCTCGACCGGGGTCCCGTGGATATAAATGAAGCGGCGGTAGGTATTAAGGTTGTGCCTTTCCTTGCCACTGAGCCAGAGGATACGAGTTACGATTGGATCTCGTCCTTTGGCGTTTGGCTTCAAAATCACTCCGGTCTGACGGCGGCTCTTGAAGACGGCGCCTTTCGGTGCTCCCTTGCCGATTTTCTTTGCAATGACGTGGTCGCCAAGTGGAGTGCGATAGCTGCCTGATTGGCTGCCAAGGCCAAACCTAGAGGTTGAAACGGAGTAGGCCTTGATAGGTTCTCCGTTTTTTACTACGAGAAGTTTTTGGTCCCGGACGCTAATAACCATCCTGTTTTTGAGGTCATGCGCTGGAGTGGAACTTAAATCAACCGCGGGAGTAGAACTTAAATCAACCGATGGACTACAACTTGAAAATAGAAAGGGTAGAGTTGTCAGGAGGGCACAAGCAATCGATTTCATTAATCGCGTGATGTAATCGTGAGATTGGTTTGTGCCTAATGAATTAGTTCTCTCTGGAGCGGGATGGAAGCAGTTGAGCGAAACTTACCATTTGACCCAAAGAATTTAGCGAGGTGTAAAAGAATCCTACAGGAAAAGGAAGCAGCAGGATTGCGGAAGGCCAATTTCCTTGCAGCGCGGCATCAATGACCACGAAGAGGAAAAAGAAACCAAAAAGAAGCTCCACGATTGGAGTGAGGCTCTTGAGCGCCTTGTAGCGACTTTTTTTGATTTCCATCTTCTTCTTTCCTTCGATGCCATACTTTGGAGTGCGGACAAATCCGGATTCGTGACCGATCATGGCCTCAATCACTGCCTTGGCATTGTTGACTGCCATCCCGATGCCCAGAGCAAGAAGAAGCGGAAGATAGCAGATTTCGCGTATCCAGGTCTTGGGGTTTACAGCGCGTTGGGCGACAGCATAGAAGATGACGATGGAGATAGATGAGAAAAAGAAAATGGGAACGTGAACGAGTAGGTTTCCCCAGAAACCGAACTCAGGTCCCCATTCATTTTTCGGGAAGATGAGAAAACATAGAGCAATGAGCGCAAGGTAGGCGTAGTTTGCTGTTAGGTGTGCGGTAGCCTCAAGTTTTACTGCGAGAGGGAACTTACTGCGCCAGATCGAAGGAAGACATTTTTTACAGCATTGAATAGATCCTTTTGTCCACCGGTGCTGTTGGTTTTTAAATCCGGCCATATCGACTGGAAGCTCAGCCGGGGTTTCAACTTCTTTAAGAAAGATAAACTTCCAGCCCTTGAGCTGGGCGCGGTAACTAAGGTCCATGTCCTCGGTAAGGGTGTCGTGCTCCCAGCCTCCGGCATCAACAATCGCTTGCTTACGCCAAATTCCACCGGTGCCGTTGAAGGTGAAGAATCGGCCAGAACGATTACGGGCGGTTTGCTCAAGCTCAAGGTGGCCGTCTAGAAAAAGGGCCTGAACGCGGGTTAGGGCGTTGTAGTTACGATTGAGGTGCCCCCATCGAGTCTGGACGAGAGCGATCTTGTCGTTGGTGAAATGGTGGATCGTTTCTTGAAGAAGATCAGAATTCGGGACGAAGTCGGCGTCGAGAATGAGAATGTATTCACCCTTGGCTTGTTCCATCCCATTTTCGAGGGCGCCAGCTTTAAAACCAGTTCGGTCGGTGCGGTGAATGCATTCGGCGTCAAAGCCCTTATCGCGCAGGCGCGCTGCTCCTGCATGGGAAATTTCAACAGTCTCATCGGTCGAGTCATCAAGGATCTGGATTTCCATCTTTTCCTGAGGGTAGTCGAGGGCTGCAACGGCATCGAGGAGGCGGTCAACAACATGCATTTCATTGAAAACAGGAAGCTGAATCGTGACGAGGGGCATGGTTTTGAACTCGCGAGCAGGCATGGGGCGTTTGCGGCCGTGCCTGAAGTAGAGATAGATAATCGTCAGGCGGTGGAACCCGTAACCGGCAAGGGCAAGAAGAACCGCCGTATAAAGACCGAACCAGATCCAGGAGGAAACGTCGTTTGACATAAATTCTATTAGTTAACTGTGTAAAGTGGTTAAATGGCAGTGGTTTGGACGGACCAAAATTTCGCCATCGCGACAAATGACGTTGCAAGAATCCGTGCTCTTGTCAAGACATTGAACAGGACGATCGGCCAATGCCAACCCTTGGAAATTCTACATTTTCACAGTTTTACTTAGAAAACCTCGACAAATGAGTATTCCAAAGTTTTTGTCGGGTTTATGACAATCAATCCAGTTGGGGAATTTCGTTCAGTTTGGGGAGAGGGGCCAATTTGGTCCGATAATCGATTGTTGTATGTCGATATCGAGTCACACAAGGTCGTCTGTTTTGAGCCAGAAAGCGGATCAGAGAAGGTTTGGGATGTGGGGCAGCGGGTCGGAATGGTGGTTCCAAGGAGATCCGGAGGTTTAGTAATTGCCGGCGACGATGGTTTTGCTTTTCTTGATGAAGGAAACGGAGAGTTGACGGCGATTGCCGATCCTGAGCCGGAAAAAGAGAATAATCGTTTTAACGACGGGAAATGTGCGCCAGATGGGCATCTTTTTGCTGGGACGATTAGTTTGGTCAAAAATGAAGGCGATGCCGATCTTTACCGGCTCTCCCCTGATTTGGAGGTGACTAAGGCTTATGGTCCCGTGACGAATTCGAATGGGATTGTTTGGTCTGCTGATGGCGCGACTTGTTATTACATTGATACTCCAACGAAGCAGGTGCTGGCTTTCGACTACTCAAATGGTCTTTTAGCTAATTCGCGTCGCGTTGTCGCACTCAACCACATTGAGAGTTCTCCCGATGGTATGGCTATCGATGAAAATGGCCACCTTTGGATCGCTTTCTGTCATGGCGCTTGCGTGACCAGCTTTGATCCTGCAAGTGGTTACGAGGTCCAGCGGGTGGACTTACCCTGCCTAGAAACGACGTCTTGTGCCTTTGGTGGTCCAGACTTGAGAGATCTCTATGTGACCACCGGAGTTCATAAAACAGAAAAGGAGGATTACGCGGGGAGGCTTTTTGTGATCAAAGGGCTCGGGGTAAAGGGCCAGCCGTCTCATTCTTTTGGTGGATAAATTAAGCCGGGAATGGCGAGCAATCCCATAAGTCGGATCACCGCCTGTAAAACTAGAAATTTTGGTGTTGTGCGTTTCAGATCCGGCCCGAAGCGGGCGAGCTAATTCGAAATGCCTCGGAAGATATTGAGCGTCAGTGGCGTTTTGGTGCGAATGATCAGGAAAACCGTCTCGAGGAAAGACTGATCGTCTAGTCTAGGTCCTATTATCCCTCAATTATCGTGAATAGAGATTGTTCGATAGATCGATCTTAACTTTTCCTAAGCTAGGCAAGATCGCTATTTAATTAGGGAAACCAAAATGCAGCACCACACAACATGTTGTGTTAAATATCGGAAAGCATACAATATAAGGTTGTTTTGTTCGGGCTATCTTGCAGGCTCGATTTTGAACACTTATCTTCTCACCTCGTCTAAAGATCAACTTTCGATTTCAATTTTCACTCACTGATTCATGTATCTCAAATCTCTCGATATCCACGGCTTTAAGTCTTTTGCCGATAAGACCCGTTTTGAATTCGCCGAAGGTGTTACTGGAATTGTAGGTCCAAACGGTTGCGGAAAGTCGAATGTTGTTGATGCCATCCGTTGGGTGCTCGGGGAAACTTCGGCCAAGGCGCTGCGAGGTGGCGAAATGGCAGACGTGATTTTCAATGGTTCCGAAAAGCGAAAGAAGCTTGGTATGGCCGAGGTTACGCTAACGCTTGCTGATTGTGAAGAAGCACTAAAAACCGATTATAATGAGGTTTCTATTACTCGTCGGGTCTATGCTGACGGAAAATCCGAGTTCCTCATTAACAATACCCGCTGCCGCCTCCGTGACATTGGCGATCTTTTCATGGATACAGGAATTGGCCGCTCGTCTTATTCCATCATGGAGCAGGGAAAGATCGACATGCTTTTGTCTGCCAAGCCGGAGGATCGTCGCCAAGTCTTTGAGGAGGCAGCAGGAATCACTAAGTCGAAAAAGGAGAAAAAAGACGCGCTCCGGAAGCTCGAATATACCGAAGGTAATCTACTTCGTGTTTCGGATGTCCTTGCTGAGCAGGAGCGCCGGATGAATTCGCTTAAGCGCCAAGTGTCAAAGGCTCGTCGTTACCAGGCTCTCGCGAAGGATGTTACAATTCTCGATACTCACCTGAGTCATCGCGTGTGGGAGCGACTGACTGCCGAGAGAGCCGAACTCCTTACTTCCTTATCCTCTCTCTTTAAGGGACGCGATTCCATCGAGCAGGATCTTCCTAAGTTTGAGTCGGCTGTCGTCGAAGCTCGTGACAAAGCTCAGGCCCTCGATTCCCAACTTTCTGGGCTTCGTCAGCGACTCTCGGACAAAAAGAATGCCATCTCAGCGGCCGAGAACCGGGTTGCTTTTAACAATGAGCGTAAAGGTGAGCTCGCCGAGCGCCTTGAGCAGAATGAGAAGGATATCGAAGCTACCCAATCCAACCTCGCTGAGCAGGAGCAAACCCTACAGCAGAGTCAAGCTGACTTGCAGGATCTTGAGAAGAGGATTCAAGACAAGGAAAGTCAGGCTCGTGGGCGTCAGGATTCTGCAAATGGTTTGGCGCAGGAGCGTTTGGAGATTGAAAATCAACTTCGCCGGGCGCGGGCGGAGGCTAACTCGACTCAACAGATTATCGCTAGTTCACAGGCCAAGATCGAGAGTGCTCTAAGCCAGATGGAAGGTAATAAAGACCGCATGAAGCAGCTTGAGGAAGAGGCCGAGAGGCTGCGGAGCGAGCAAATTAAAGCGGTCGCTGAGCGGGATCAGTTTGAGAAGCTTCTTAAAGAGCATCAGAAGACTCTACCTGGACTCGAGGAAGCTAGAGAGAAAACCCAGCGTGAATTTGAAGAAATGCGGGGGTCATTGGATCTTGCTAGGAAAGCGGCTGCCGAAGCTCACCGCTCCTATTCTCAAAAAAGCTCTCGACTCGATGTGCTGAGGCAGCTGGTTGAAAGCGGGGAGGGCCTCGAGAAGGGAACACAGGCTGTTCTTAAGGGGCTTAATGACCCAGATCTTATTAAGCCCGGTCTGAGCGGCTTGTTGGGTGCTCAGCTTAAAGCTCCAGATGAGTATGCCGTTGCAATAGAATCGGCCTTATCTCAATTTTTACAGGCCATCATCGTTCGCGATGAGGACTTGGCTGATTCGATCATCGATCGTCTTGTCGATGGGAAGAAAGGTAGCGCAGCGATTCTTCCGGAGAGTTTTCTGCCTGTTGCCGAGGGTAGCCAAATCGAGGCCTTGCCTGAAGGTGCTGCGGCGTGGGCTCTGGATGTCGTCACAGTTGATTCGAAGTTTGCGGGTCTTATGGAACGGCTTCTTTCCAGGGTGCTCATCGTTCCGGATCGAAACACTGCGCTAAAGCTCCGCAAGGACTATCCTGATCTATCGTTCGTGACCCGGAATGGTGAGATGCTTACGCCTGAGGGAGTGATCCGCGGCGGTTCAAGTGGGGGGGAAGATAGTTCGCTTCTCAAGCGTCGGAATGAGATTGAAGCGCTTTTTATTGAAGTGAAGAAGTTGGCCAACGAGCAAAAAGTGGCTGAACAAGAAATTCTTGATTGTGAGACACGGACAAAGGAACTTCGTGAAGAATTGGAGCAAGCAAAGGATCGTTTGCAGCGTCATCGCGTTGAGGATTCTACCTTCCAGGGGCAATTGAAGCTCGCCAAGCGTGAGGCTGATACGATCGAATCGAAAGTTGCTAATAACAAGTGGGAGCGTGAAGAATTAGGAAGTCGTGAAAAAACGGCGACCGACAGCCGTTCAGCACTGGAAAATGAATTAACCCGCGCGCGAGAGAGATTGACCGCACTTGAAGAAGATGCCCGTAAATTTTCCGTTCGGGTCGAGGAGGCAATCAAACGTGAAAATGAGGCCCGTGAACAATTAAGCGAAGCTCGAACGGCGCTAGCAGTCGAAAAACAGGCTCGTGACTCCGCAGCTCGCGAGCAGGACCCAATGAGTCGAAGGATTCGTGAGCTGGCTGAGTTGAACGAGCGTCGTAAAAGTGAAATTTCTGCAGCCCGTGAAAGAATCACAAAGGGTGATGGCGAGAACGAAGCGCTCGACGCAGAGATGGAATCCTATCGCGGCGAAGTCGCCAGCCTTAAGGATGAGCTCAGTCATGCTGACGAGCAGAGAAAAGGGTTTGCGAGGGGCATTGAAGAGGCGGAGGCCGGGTTTTCCGAGGTTCGTAGTAAACAGAATAAGGTCCTGAATCAGATCAGTAAAGAGGAAGTGGCTTGCACTAAGTTGGACCTGCGACTTGAAAATCTCGTCGAGTCTACGATGGAGCGCCACCAAGTTGATCTTGCTCATTTCCGACCCGATGCACACATTTTGATCACCTGTATTAATGATCGGAAGGAGGCCGAAAAGAAGGGGAGGTCTCGTAAAATCTTCGAAGTTCAGTCAAAGGTTGATGGTGAAGAAGTTGCCGATGAAGGAGCCGAAGTCATTGCGAAAACTCATTCAGACGAGGAGGCCGATGAGGAAGCCGTTATCGAGATTCTCGAGGGTGAAGGGCCGGATTGGGTATTTGTTGAAGCAATTGTAGCTGACTTGAAACGTCGCCTTGATTCGATGGGGCCGGTCAATCTTGACGCTATCGAAGAATTCGATGAACTTGAGGAACGCCATAACTTTACCCGGAACCAGCATGACGACTTGGTGAATTCAAAGGAGAAGCTGCTGGAAATTATCGAGCGGATTAATATCGAGTCTGAGCGCCTGTTTGCCGAGACCTTCCACGCGGTGAGTAAGAACTTTAAATCGATGTTTAAGCGTCTCTTTGGAGATAAGGCGACTGCTGACCTAATCCTTCAGGATGAGTCTGATCCTCTTGAGTGTGGTATCGAAGTGATTGCCAAACCCCCTGGTAAGAAATTACAATCGATCTCGCTAATGTCGGGTGGAGAACGCTCCATGACTGCAGTGGCGCTCCTCTTCTCTATCTACATGGTAAAGCCAAGCCCCTTCTGCGTATTGGATGAACTTGATGCTCCACTAGACGAGTCGAATATCGGGCGATTCCTGAAAGTTCTCGACGCGTTCATTGATCAGAGCCAGTTCATTATCGTGACTCACTCCAAACGAACCATGCAACGTGCCGATGTAATGTATGGCGTTACCATGGAAGAGTTTGGTGTCTCTAAGCCAGTGGGAATGCGTCTTACGAATGGCGTCGAAAAATCAGGTGATGCTAAGTCTGCGGCGCAAAAAGCAGCACTAAGGCTGGACTCCTAGAACAATGGCTTAGCTGCCCATGCCGGAAGATCCTTTGACACAGGGTAAGTCAAATTTCTAGTTGTATCTTATGCCTTCAGATAGGGCCCCGTGTCGGTTTTTAGGTTTGTCGTGCTGGGCCGCTAAACGGTGATGAACAGCTACGAGCTTAAGGGTAACTAGTCTCGTTGATCATACCAATATTCATCCGCGATTTTTTGATCGGCACCATCGAAAACTCGTTTGAGGAAGTTGCGGTCGCGAACTAGATGCCAGTCGCCATATTGATCGAATTTGCGGCAGGAGGTAACTAAAGGAGCGCTCCAAACAGTTCCCCATTTTTTACAAATTGTTTTGCCATACTCACGGAGCCGGAGTGCAAAGTCTACGTCTTCTATAGTGACGAAATCCGGATTAAATCCGTCGATTGCTTCAAACGCTTCTCGTGTGGTCCAGAAGGCGGCAAAGGAGAGGCGATATCTGGCAAGATAGGGCATGGCCATCAAGGCACTACAAACAATGCCTAGTGACCAGCGCTCGGGAAGAACGAAGGCTCCTCCTCCAATGATTTCTTGTTCGAGCTTTTCCACGACAATTCGAAGAAAGTGTGGGTGTAGTCGTGAATCAGCGTCGACGGTCACAATAATGTCGCCGGTAGATGCCTTGAAGCCGGCGTTGCGAATACGTGCTAGGTTTTTAGCCTCCTCACGAGCGATGATAGCCCCTGCTTTCCGGGCAATTTCCTCCGTGCGGTCGTGACAGCGGTTAAGCACAACTATTATTTCAACCTCGCAGGGGCAAATTTCGGCAGATTTTGAAACTGCGGCAAGCCCACTGGGCAGGTGTTCCTCTTCATTGTGGGCAGGTATGATGACAGAGATTTTCATTCGTGATTGAGCATCGCTTCAACTGAGGTTACCTCCGTCTCATGATTCGACAAATCGTAGTTCATCCGGGCGGAGCTCATAAAGATGATTTCTTAGCATGCGCGCTTTTAATAGCAGAACATGAGGTTGCTATTTCTCGGCGTGAACCAAGTGAGCAGGATCTTTCTGATGCTTCAATTGTGTTGGTGGATGTAGGTTTGGAGTGGGATGAGGCGAAAATGAACTTTGATCATCATCAATTTCCCCGTGATGCTGAGCCTCTTTGTGCATTGAGTTTGGTTTTGAAGCATCTGGGGATTTATGAGGAGACTCGGAAATTTTGTGATTGGTTGGAGGTGGCCGAATATATTGACACTCGCGGCCCCAACGACACTGCTGAGTGGCTCGGTGTGGAGCGCGAGGCTATGTCAAAATTAAATTCGCCCCTCGATATCACTTTGCTTCGCCGCTTTGCAGCATCAAACGATCATCAGCCTGGGCAGCCGATTTACGAGGTAATGAAAATGGTCGGTGAAGATTTGCTAAGCTTCGTTCGAGGAATGAAGGACCGGCTTGGGTTTATAGCTCAACACAGCGAAATATGGGAAATGACGAGCGGTAAAAAGGCGCTCTTTTTACCCCGTACGAATCCGCTTCCTGATGAGACTTCGATGGGAATGGGTCGCTATGTCGAAGATATAGGAATGGAAGAGGAAATCGTTGCTTTAGTCTACCCGGATCGTAGAGGAGAGGGTTATGGGCTTTCTAGATTTAACGACGACAAGCGTATGGAATTCACCAGAGTCGGTGATGAGGTAGATGTTCACTTTGCGCACAATAAGGGCTTCATCGCCAAGACTTCATCTGCTGATACCGATCGTTTGAAAGTTCTACTTAATCAGTCTTGGATAGGGGCTTGATTACGTTGGCTGGTAGCTATTAAGACTACCTTGCTTCATGGTTTTAGGGTAGGTTATTTCTTTTAGCCTGATATTCGTCATTCGATTGGGTTTCGCGTTGCTATGGGCGGATTTGCCCGCAAACTTGGGCGTGATTGAGAGCTTGCGCCTCCTGGATTTTCGATGCTTCAAGCAGGTGTCGCTTGACCTCTCGAGCGCGGGAAAGATTTTTGTTGGAGAAAATGCCCAAGGAAAGACATCTCTATTGGAAGCAGTATGCCTATTGCTTCGATTACAATCTCCGCGTGCTCGTCAAACCCGACAATTGATTCGCGAAGGAGCTAATGGGTTTGGGATCTCGGGTGATGCATGGGGGCGGAATTTGCAAGTGAGAGGAGACCGAAAAGGTCTTGGCCTGCGGATAGAAGGTGAAAAGGTTCTAGCTCGTCAGGATTATCTTTCTGAGAGTGGTTTGGTGGTTTGGATGGGAAACGAGGACCTTGATCTCGTGCGAGGAGGTGGGGAGAGCCGGCGGCGCTTTTTAGATTTTATTGCTACGCAGGTTGATCCGGATTATCGCCGTCATTGGAATCGTTATCGGAAAGCTCTTGCAGCTCGAAATAAGTTTTTAAAGTCGTATTCGGCCCCCGAAGGAGTCGTTAACGCATACACACAAATGCTGATTGAACACGGATCAGAAATGATTCGTATCAGACAAGTGCTTTGTGGGAAGTTGAGGCCTTATGCCGGTGAAAACCAAAGGGTGATTAGTGGCCGGGATGAGGAACTTGGAATCACCTATAAGGATCGGTCCAAGGGAGATCTTGAAGCGGCTTTTAAGGAGGTGCAAGATTCCGAAACACGGCGGGGGATTACACTTGCAGGTCCACACCGGGATGATGTGAAACTTGAGATTGCTAGTCGGAATGCCAAAGATTTTGGAAGCGAAGGCCAACAGCGGACGGTTGCCCTTGCTCTAAAATTAGCGCAAGGGGAGATCCTCCGAGAAATTGGAGGTCGCCCACCAATTTACCTGATTGATGATGTTTTTGGTGAGCTTGATCCCCGCCGTCGAAATGCTCTGATGAATCTTTTGCCAGCTGATACCCAAAAGCTTGTTACCACCACGAATCTAGATTGGTGGGATGGAGGGGGGCTGGAACTTGAGGTGACGACCGTTAAAGATGGTTTGCTTTTGGAGGAATGATTTGTGTCTTTGTCTACTGGTTCCAGAAGCTTAAATTTTCTTTAAGCGAGTCACACGTCCGGTTGAAACCCATTCAGCGACAAAGATATTTCCTTCATTATCAAAGCAGGCGTCGTGCGGGTGAATGAATTTTCCATCTACCCATTTATTGGGCTGACTTCGGAGTTTGTTCCTATTCGCAGTCACTTGCTTGCGCCAGTTATCATCGTTGGCGAGGTGGATGACTTTGTCATTTTTATCGAGCAAAGTTAGCCGTGCCGAGAGATCTGGAACCAACATTAGGTCATTGTGAACATCGACGTTGGCAGGTAAAATGAATGGTTCTGCTAGGGTCTTAATATGTTCCCCATTGAGAGTGAACCATTGCAGTCGGCTGTTCGCGCGGTCAGCTACACACAGAGTCGGATTCGTGGGGTCGCGGCTGTCGATCCATAGCCCATGGGGAAGGTTGAATTCTCCGTCATTTTTACCGGGTTTGCCGATGGTCGACAGATACTTGCCATTGTTGTCATAATGATGCACGCAGTGGGCGCCATATCCGTCAGCGAGGTAAATGCTTCCATCGGCAGGGTGAAAAGCGGTGTTGGTTGGCATGAATTTATTGCGCCCCCAGTCGCGTTTGGTGGTGGTATCTTCACCCTCGGAATAACGACCGGAACCCATGGGGGCACGCTGATACCAAACGATATCACCAGCCAAGGTGAGTTTGGCGAAAGATTTCACATTTTGATAAGCGGTAATGTAGAGAAATTGTTCTTTGCCTTCGGTTCTCACCTCTATTCCGTGGCCACCTCCTTGAAACTGGCTACCAAATGCTCGGATGAATTTCCCCACAGGGTCGAAAACAAAAATACTAGGATGGTCTTTTTGGTTGGGTCGCCCTTCGTGCATCACGTAGAGGTTTTGTTCTGCGTCGATCGCGACATTGTGGGTGGTTTGCCAGGAAAATTTATCCGGGAGCTTGGCGAAGTTGTGGTCTACTTCATATTGATAATCTCCTTCTCCAATAATGACCGGACCTCCGCTTTTTTTGCCAGTCGCAATGTTTGGGAAAGTGACGACTGCTCCAGCGAAGAGTGAAGATCTTTCGAGAAAGTGGCGACGTGATGTATCGGGCATTCGTAGAGCATGAAATCTTTTAGGCCGATCTGTCGAGATTTGATCTCCGAATGGACAGGGAAAGGGATTGCCAAAATGGGGGCGCAGGGCTACTGCCCCAACCCCTGAGGGCTGGTCGACAGCATTTTCAGCGTTTTAAAACTTTTTGGCTCTATGATTTTTGACCTAATTCGCAAGCGTAATGGTAATTGGAAAGATGATACCCTCTCGGGGCTGACAGTTGCTTTGGCACTTGTTCCGGAAGCGATTGCATTTTCGTTTATCGCGGGGGTTGGCCCACTTGTTGGGCTTTGGGCTGCCGTCTTTATGGGCTTAATCACTTCGGCTTTTGGTGGTCGTCCGGGAATGATTTCCGGATCCACTGGCGCCATTGCGATCGTTGTGGCAGTTGTAGTCCGCGTTGGCAATGAGCATGGAATGGCGATTGGTGTCCAAGATTTGGGAATCCAGTACCTGTTCGCTGTCATTATGATCGCAGGATTGATCCAAGTCCTGTTTGGCGTTTTGAGGCTAGGCCGATTTATTCGATTGGTACCTCATCCGGTAATGATGGGATTCGTGAATGGGCTCGCAATTGTAATCTTAATCGGACAATTTGGGTTTTTCAAGGTGCCGTTGATGGAGGATGGAGTGGCTGTAATGGAAAATGGCCGGAAGGTCATGACTTGGATGGAGCAAGAAAAGATTATGGTTATGGGGGCTCTAGCGCTTTTGACGATGGCAATCATCCATTTTCTTCCCAAATTGACCAATGCAGTGCCTTCAATTCTAATTGCAATTCTTGTCGTTGGAGGAATTAGCTACTCGGGAATGGTTGATACGAAAACGATTTCTGACGTTCTTTACGAGGGCTGGGACTCCCGAGAATTATCGGCTAGTTTGCCGGTGCTATCGCTACCCACTGATATCCCTTGGCAAAAAGAGGGAGTGTTATTTTTAATCATAGGAACTGCTTTTTCTGCAGCAATGGTCGGCATTATCGAATCCCTCATGACCTTGCAATTAATTGATGATATGACCGAGACTCGTGGCTCTGGAAACCGCGAATGCTTGGCTCAAGGAGGGGCCAATTTCCTATCTGGGATTTTTGGTGGGATGGGTGGATGTGCCATGATTGGGCAGTCTCTCATCAATATTAAGTCGGGGGGGCGCGGCCGTTGGTCGGGTATCGTTGCAGCCTTGACTCTGGCGCTCTTTATTCTGATTGGGGCTGATCTTATTGTAGAGATTCCCGTGGCAGCCCTGGTTGGAGTAATGTTCATGGTAGTGATTGGGACTTTTGAGTGGTCGACCCTGAAAACCTGGGGAAAAGTTCCTTTTCACGATATTTTCGTGATAGTCGCGGTTACTTTGATTACGGTGTTTCTGCATAATCTTGCCTTGGCTGTTTTGACAGGGGTCGTTCTTTCTGCGCTTGTATTTGCTTGGGAGAGTGCCAAGCACGTTCGTCTGCGGCGCGATGATAGCCAAAAAGGGGTTCGGATTTATAACCTCCAGGGTGTCCTCTATTTTGGCTCGGTTCGGGAGTTTTCGGAGCGCTTGGTTCCCTCTAATGATCCTGATGAGGTGATCATTGACTTTAAAGAGGCTCGAGTGGCCGATTTCTCAAGCCTCGAAGCTTTGAACGTTCTTACTGAGCGTTATAAGATGGCGGGAAAAAGAATAAGACTTCGTCACCTTAGCCCATCTTGCGCAAAGCTGATCAATAGCGCTAGTTCGCTCGTTTCGGTCGAGATGGCCGATGATGATCCTCATTACGAGCCGGCGAATTTTTAGCCGGAGTTAATCCTCAGTTTTTAAGTTCTCAGGAGTTGGTGTCGTCTCGTTGACAAATACTTTTATAAGTTCGAGCGACTCTGGGGCTTTCGCAGAATCGGGGATATGGTCTGCAAATTTCACCTGGTCCGAAAGATGGGCGAAAGACTCAAGTTGTCCAAGATGCTGGTTGGGAATCAGGGAGTGATTTTTGAGGATCTCGAGGAATTCAGCAGAAGTCTTGGAGCGTCCCCTAAATGAAAAACGTTCGGAAGTATAATTTTTAAGGATATCTGTGAGCTTCGAATAGAAGGCTACGGGAGAATCTTGGGGATCAAGCTTTGAGAGGTTGGTGAGTGCTTTTTCCCATGGTGGCGTCGTTTTGATAATGCCAGTTCTCTTGAGTAAATGGATCACTAAAGCAATTAGAGTGAATATCCCGAGGAGCCAAATCCAAAGGTCTATCTGTTTTTCGGGAGGATTTGGTTTCTCTGAAAGGTTTTTCTTTGGCTCCTGCTCGGTAAGAAATCCCTCTGGAATTCTCGGGTTATCGGGAATTGTTTCAGGAGTTATAACCCTCAGGGGAGGGAGGTTAAGGTTGATGGTGGGAGGTGAAATCCGGTTTGTTTTTTTGAGGGGGAATGAAGCAGTCGCGCTCTTCAGATCGGTGGTGTTGGTCGCTACGAAAGGAATGCGGATGGTCCAAGTTTTTGTGCCAAGGAGGTTTAGGCTACCCTCGGTAAGCTCTGCTTGATCGATGACTGGAACCAGCGATTCGGGGTAAGATTGAGGAAAGGGGATAACTTTCCGATGCCATGGCATTTCGATCTCTAGGTTAAGAGTTGAAGCGTGGCCGAGGAGAATCTCGGTCTCCGTCCAAGAGCTTGATACGACTTTCGGTCGCTCATTTTTTTGCCACACCCGGAAAAAAAGGTATCCAAAGGTCACCCCCAGAAGACAAACTAAAAGAAGCACTATTTTCAGGACGGTGAAGAAGGATTTCATCGGCGGGAAATACGCTTTTGGAAGAGCGCGATGATTGCAGGAAGATAGTCGGTGGCAGTATCGAGCGGCACGTAATCGATACCAGCCCGTCTGCAAGTCGACGCAGCATTTTCGGAAGCTTTAGCGGTTCGTGCTGCTAACTCTTGCGCGTCCTTTTTGGTCAGGCGTGTCACTTGGCCTGTCTCGAGATCACTGATTGATAGGGCCGGGATGTCTGGGAGCGCGCGCTCAATGGGATCGGAAATATGAATTAGAATAACCTCGTGTTTGCGTGCAAGCGCGCGCAGAGGCTTGTCGAAGGTCGGAGTGATGAGATCGCTGAGAATAAATACGATGGATTTTTTAAGGGTGGTTTTGAGAAGATGTTCAATCCCTCCTGCCAGGTCAGTACGGGGTGATTTTGGTTCAAAGGCAAGGAGTTCACGAATCATGCGGAGGACATGACGGTGGCCGCGTCCGGGATCGAGTTGTAGTTCCTCTTGATCAGAATATAGGAGCAGGCCAACTTTGTCCTTATTGAGGGTCGCTGAGAAGGCTAGAACAGCGGCAACTTCGGCGGTATACTCTGCTTTGGTGGTTACACCCGATCCGAATTGACCTGAGGCAGAGCGATCGACGAGGAAAAAGACATTTTGTTCGCGTTCTTCGGTGAAAAGTTTGATGAATGGTGAACCGAGGCGGGCTGAGACGTTCCAGTCAATGGCTCGCATTTCATCACCTTCTTGATATTCGCGAATTTCTGCGAATTCGATACCTCGTCCTTTAAACGAAGCATGCCACGCACCTGCGGTCATATTCTTAACGATTCGGCGGCTCCGGATCTCAATCCGACGTACCTTTTCCATTAACTCTGAAGCTAGCATGGAATTTTAGGGAGTACGAAGGATATCCAAAAGTTGGTTAATGATGGTGTCGGCACTCATATCCTCAGCTTGGGCTTCATAACTCGGAATGATACGATGGCGAAGAATGTCAGCAGTGATGGATTTAACATCCTCGGGTAGCACGTGGGCGCGGCCTTCTAGAAACGCTAGGCAACGGGCACCGCGAACCAGCTGGATGGTGGCGCGAGGCGATGCTCCGGCAGTGATGAGAGGGTCAAAGGATGAGAGGTCAAGATCGGCTTGGCGCTCAGAAAGCTGGAGGCGGCCCTCGGCACGGGTGGCGAAAACGATATCTAAAATGTAGTCCTCAATCTTGGGATCGACATGAATTTCATTTATGAGGCCACGAGCCAAAGCGATCGAGTCGAGATTGGTGACGACCGAGGCGGTTGGAGCCGCGTTGGTAGAGGACATCCGGCGAAGAACCTCCCGTTCTTCGTCACGCTGGGGGTAACTGACAATGACTTTCATCATGAAGCGGTCCATTTGAGCCTCGGGTAATGGATATGTGCCTTCTTGGTCGAGAGGGTTTTGAGTTGCCATCACAAGGAAAGGGTCGGGGAGAACACGTGTTTTTCCACCAAGCGTTACTTGTTTCTCTTGCATCGCTTCGAGAAGTGCAGACTGCACCTTTGCAGGCGCTCGATTTATTTCGTCAGCGAGAAGAAGATTAGTAAAAACGGGGCCCTCTTTCGCTTTAAATTCCTGAGTGCCAGGGTTGTAAATATGAGTTCCAATCACGTCTGCGGGAAGGAGGTCCGGTGTGAATTGAATCCGGCCAAATTGGGCCTGAAGAGTTTGTGCCAGAGTATTCACTGCGAGGGTTTTGGCGAGTCCTGGCAATCCTTCCACAAGAAGATGGTTGCCGGTGAGAAGACATATAAGCATGCGGTCAACGAGATGATCCTGGCCAATCAGCACTCGGCCAATCTCTTGACGGAGAGGGGCTATAAATTTTGAATGCTCTTCGATGGCGGCTGAAAATTCTTCGGAAGTCATAAAGGAATTGTTTGGTTCTATAGTTGTCTTGGGGAAGGGTAGCACTGTCTAAAGAAAGATCGACCTCACTTTTAATACATCCTAGGAAATTTGGTTGGGAGGCACAGGATTGCATGGATGAAACGGTATGGAGAGGGGGGCTTTTTTAAAAAGTCGGTTTTTTGAGCCTTCGAGGGATTCGGAATCATTCAGCAAGATTAAAGATCTGAGACCGATGATTTCAATCAGGGTCTTGGTGTTATGGGGCTGCTCCTTCATCCATAATGGAACGGCTGGCTGAACTGGAGTGCCTGCCGCTGAGCAGCTGCCAAACGGTTTTGCTGCCGATTGCAGGGGTGTGGATTTAAAAAATGGAGCTTCGGAGAAGGGCATCTTCGACACCTGATTTTTCGGAGGGAACTCTTTATTTGACCACACCTATTGATGGGAAGGATTTCTTGTTTGCCAACGATTTAAAGGAAAGGAAAAGATGGAGTCAGGCCCAAGGTAATCAGACCCAAATACAACCAAAAGGTAGGGAGCGATCCGAACTCGTCCCCTGTCACTGATGGTGCTTTTGTTCTCCGAAGTGTAAAGTAGCTATGAGCGCTTTTATCTCAATGTGACACCGTTCCTTGACTGGAAAACATCCTTCTTATTTTGTTTCGAGATGGCGCAAGATTTTCCCAATCGCAGCTTCTGATGTCATCCCGTGTTTCTTACGAAGAATTTCGGGCTTGCCGTGCTCAATAAATTCGTCGGGCCAGCCAATTCGCTCTACCGGGGTGTCAACGACCTTATCGTGGAGTAATTCAATAATCGAGAGACCAAAACCATTATAGAGTACGTGATCTTCAAAAGTGCAGACGACTTTTGAGTTCGCTGATAATTTTGTGATAGTTGACGCATCAAGAGGTTTGATCCAGCGGGGATTAATCAAGGTGACGCTGTATCCTTTGTCTTCTAGATGCTCTTTGGTTTCTAGAGCAACCTCCATCATCGTTCCAAGGGGAATGAGGCAGACATCTGTTCCTTCCTGAATGACCTCGGCTTCGCCGATAGTGAGAAGTTCTGGCTGATCTTTAATTGTTGCACCGGGGCCGTTGCCACGAGGATACCGGATTGCGATTGGGCCGTCCTCGTATTTTGCCATGGTCCACAGCATATCAATGAATTCATCTTCATCTTTCGGTTGCATGTGGATTAAGCCTGGGACGTGCCGGAGGTAACCAATATCAAAAAGACCATGATGGGTTGGCCCGTCATCCCCGGATAGTCCGCCACGATCCATGCACAAACGGATCGGAAGATTTTGAAGGGCCATATCATGAAGAATCATGTCATATGCCCGTTGCATGAAGGTTGAGTATATTGCAAGGAAAGGCTTAAGCCCCTGGGTGGCGTGTCCGCAAGCAAAGAGAGCGGCATGTTCCTCGGCGATGCCGACGTCAAAATAGCGTTCAGGAATCTCGGCTTTGAAGGTTTCTAGTTTTGTCCCGCCAGGCATGGCCGCGGTAATCGCGGTAATGGATTTATCTTTCTTCGCAAAGTCAGTGATAGCGCGACCAAATAGTTCGGAGAAAGTGGGCGCGCCTGATGCGGTCGAACCGTCTTCGACGTTGTAAGGCCCTAGACCGTGGAATTTCCCCGGCATATCAAGAGCTGGCTGGTAGCCGCGGCCTTTTTCAGTGATGATGTGGAGAATGACTGGTTCATCTTGCTCCTTGAGATACTCAAAGCTCTTGATGAGAGAGGGAAGGTCATGACCGTCAATAGGGCCATAGTAGCGCATGCCAAATTTCTCGAAGAGAACGTTAGGCAGGATCATGTTTTTGGCGTTACGTTCTATTTTGTGAGCAAACTTACGAGCACCTGGGCCAGCCACTTTTTCCACGAGCGAAGCAGCCTTAGCCCGAATGTCATTGTAAGCTGGATGTGATTGAAGGGTGTTGAAATACTTTGCGAGTGCTCCGACATTTTTATCAATCGACCACTCGTTGTCGTTGAGAACTACGATGCAGCGGTCGGTTGCTTCGGCAATATTGTTGAGAGCCTCAAGGGTTGGTCCACAGGTGAAGGCCGCATCACCTGCGACAGCGACAACGTGATTATCGCCACCTTTTAGATCTCTGGCCGAAGCCATTCCTAGAGCGGCAGAAAGTGCGGTGCCAGCGTGGCCTGCGCCATAGCAGTCATGCTCTGATTCTGTGCGGAGTAGAAAGCCATTTAGGCCCTCATATTGTCTGATGCTGCCGATTTTCTTGGCTCGTCCGGTGAGCATCTTGTGGACGTATCCCTGATGGGAGACATCAAAGAGAAACTTGTCCGTCGGGGTGTCAAAGACACGGTGCATTGCAATCGTTAATTCAACTACACCAAGGTTAGGTCCAAGGTGTCCTCCTGTATTTGAAAGCGAGGTAATGAGCCTACCACGAATCTCGTCTGCGAGATCGGGGAGCCTGTCCGGTTCGATTTTTTTAAGATCGTCCGGTCCTTGGATTGTGTCGAGAAGGGGTGTGCTAGAAGAGTCTGACATCGTCATCGAGTGTGTCGGAAGACTGATCAGAAGATTCATCCGAATCTTCATAATTTTCTTCCTTCTGAAGTTTAGCCTCAATCATATTGAGCCGTTTTCTTGCGGATTTTAAGGTCTTTTGGCAATAGCTCAAGAGCGCTTGACCTCTTTCGAAGTCTTCGAGCAGTTTTGCAAGCGACGAGGGTTCGTCCTCAAGTCGTCTTGTGATCTCTTCAAGCTCGTCCGTCGCCTCCTCGAAGGAGCCGGACACACATTTAGCAGAGGTTTTTTTCTTAGCAGCCATTTAGAACGAGATGCTCGCGTCTAGGATTATCTGTTGTAGAGGCGCTGTTTAGAATAAAAGTATATTCTGTTACTGAAAAGGTCGGAAACCTCAGGATATTTGTTCATTATCGGTCTTAAGTTTTGTGATTGCTTCGATAAGATTCCCGGGCTCACCATTCCACTTCGACTATCTATTTTTGACCGGCTCAACGCTCCACGGGCCGGGCCATCGAGCATGAGAGGGGCAAAGTCCTCGTTGTATCCGAAAGGAATTGGACTAAAGAAAATATTCTCCTTGAATGACATCGGAGTTATAACAATTCCCGCAACCGAGATTTGTTTTTCCTCAGCCAGTTCCTCTAGTTCCATAAATTCTTCAACTTTTCGAGGCAACCAAATTGAAGTTCTATCGGCATACCATGCAACAGCCCAAGGCTGGTCCGAGAAAATGATAGCATTGTCATCGGTTGCGTCATGGAGAGTTTTGCTAAAGACTGACGGCCAGTAAGGAGGCCAAACAGTTTTGCTACGATCCTTAGTTGCGATTGCATTGATCGTTTCCCTTGGGATCGTCAAAATTAGAGGGCCAGCACTTACGAGAATGACGATAGAGAAGTGGCCATATCGCATCAATACCCCTCCAGCAGGTAATTCGATTCTTGCCCACAAAATTGAGACGAAGGCCAATCCATAAGCCGTCATAATTGGCGAGAAAAGGATATGGAGTTGGTTCGGGTCGAGGTTGCTATCTGATAGCCCGAAAATAGCCATTCCAAGCGTGCCCATGATCCACATAAGGAGGACAATCCAGCGGAATTTGGCAATGGATTCGCGTTTGAAAGGGTGAAGAAGCGCAAAGAAGAAGAGCGGGGCAACGAGTATAGAACCGAGATTATTGTAAAGCTCATTTACCTGCCTCAGCATGCTAGTCGCAGTATTGATGAGGAAAGAGTTGAGGTTATAGACGATCGTGTAGGTTTGTTCGGCGGGATCGCTTGTCCGCATGATTACGGATTCCGATTGAGTTAATCCGCCGTAAAGGCTGAGAAATGCAGTTCCTCCAGGATTTCCTGTCCACTCCATGTTCTTGCCTAAAAAGTAGCCACTAAAAATAAGAAGGACTCCGAGGACCATAAAGCCGGAGATTCCTTTGGGTCGGAAAAAGAACGCGGCGTAGACGGCAAACCCCAAAATGATCCAGATAGTCAGCCAGTGGGAGAGAGCGAGCAGTGAAAGAAAAACTGCTGCAATTACAAGAGAACCAATATCGGCCCGGTTTTCAATTGAGGCTTCGAGGGTCCGGTAAATAAAGAAAAGCGCACAAGAAAACAGCAGAAGCATCAGCATTTGGGGCAGTCCCGTTTGGGTGAATTTCCACATGAGATCACTCAAAATCATCAGAATGGCAGTGGCTCCCGCTATTCTAACATCAAAAATCCGTGAGATAAGGAGGTAATTGATGCCAACTGCAATGAGAAATAGGATGACTGCAACTGCTGAGATTACCCGATCAAGAGCGTAAACAGTTTTCTTATCCTCGTTCATTTGGAACTTATCGAAATCGTCGCCACCCACAGCCTTCAAAACGGCTGCGATAATGTAGGGGTGTAAGGGGGAGTGGTAGGTATCGTGGAAGGCATTGAGATCAATATCCTTTTCTGCTGCTTTGGCTTGCCAGACTGCAGCGCCACGGATGACCTTAGTTGTTGCATTATTGCCCCGTGCGATCTCCCGGCCAATTTGAGCCTGCTCAATTCCCTTTTCAGAGGTCAGGCCCTTGAAGCTTAAGACCAAGTAGAAGCCTACCAATCCAAAAAGAACGAGGAAAAAGAGGAGGCGACTGATTAGAGTGGCGTTGTCGAAGCCGCCGACTTTAGTGGAACTAGTCATGATGAATGTGGATCAATAAGCGGAACGTCGCGAAGTTTTCGTTGAAGAGTACGCCTACTGATCCCAAGTAGCTCTGCGGCTTTCGTCCGATTTCCGTCCGTAACCCGCAGTGCGCCTTGCACAGCTCGTTGCTCAAGGGCATGCAAGTTGAATTCCTCCTTGGGAGCAAGGGTGTTTTTCACCGAAGATGATCCAAAGTCGTGTCCAAGGCCGGTGATGAAGTCTGGGAGGTGCTGAATATCTAGCTCAGATTGGTTTGACATAACAACGGCATGCTCAAGGGCAGTTCGTAATTCTCTGACATTTCCGGGCCAGCCGTAATTGAGCAGAGAGCTCATGGCAGCCTCAGTGAGAGGTTTCTCTGGGCGGCCGTTTTCTTTGGCGAATTCCGATAGAAAGGAGTTCGCAAGTAACACAATGTCTTCTCTTCTCTCGCGCAGAGGTGGCATGATTACCCCTAAGACATTGAGTCGGAAGTAAAGATCTTCCCGAAACGTTCCTTCTTCGACCATCCTAGCAAGACTGCGGTTGGTTGCGGCAATGATGCGAACATCGACTTGAATTGAGGTATTTGAGCCAACGCGTTCAATCGTTCGTTCGGAAAGAGCTCGGAGCAGCTTTACCTGTGTTTGTGCATCAATCTCTCCAATTTCATCAAGAAAAAGAGTTCCGCCATGAGCTTGTTCAAATCTGCCTATCCGGCGCTGGGAGGCTCCAGTGAAGGCGCCCTTTTCATGGCCAAATAGTTCACTTTCTAAAAGTTGGGAAGAAAGAGCGGCACAATTTACACCCACAAATTTCTCGCCTGGACGTCCAGAAAGGTCGTGGAGGGCGTGAGCAACCACTTCTTTGCCGGTTCCGGATTCACCCTCAATGAGGACCGTCGCGCGGGTCGGGGCGATTTGTTCGATCTTGGCAGCGACTTTGACCATCAAAGTAGACCGTCCGATAAGGCGGTCAAGGCCGTGGGATGCACTGGCTTTGCTCTCTTTGAGAGTTTCGTTCTCCGCGACAAGTTTAACGTTTTCCTTTTCCAAGCTCCGATTCCGAACAGCTCTTTTCAGAAGAAGCTCTACTTCATCGAGATTGAGAGGCTTGGTGACAAAGTGCCAGGCTCCCCGGCGCATTGCTTCTACTGCCGTGTCGACCGAGCCGTAGGCTGTCATCATAAGTGTAACTGGCGGGTGGGCAAGCGCTAGGGCCGCATCGAGCACTTCCATCCCTGAATCGGCACCAAGGCGAAGATCGGTGAGGAGGAGATCGACATCTTCGGAATTGAGGACCTGCTTGGCCTGTTTGAGATCTGCCGCCACGTAACAATCGAAGCTTTCCTCGAGAGCCATCCTCAGGCCGTCGCGGGTCGCCTTTTCATCATCAACAATTAAGAGGGTTTTCACAAATATTTCTACACTTCGATTGGGGCGCTGTCTTCGAGTAGACGCACTCGTTTATCGGTTCTCGGGAAGTAAAGGGTGACCTTGGTTCCAACCTCTTCCTCGCTCTCAACTTCTAATTCTCCGCCATGTTCGCGGAGGATACGGCGGACAATGAGCATCCCGAGCCCTGTTCCTTCGGCCTTGGTAGTCCGAAATGGCTCAAACATTGCGCCCATCGCCTCAGGTGAAATGCCACTGCCATTGTCCGAAATCGCAAGGCGAACCTCATACTCTGTTACGCTGCTTTGAATCAGAATCTCACCTGAATTTTGTTCGACGGCCTGATAAGCATTTCGGATGACATTATAACACGCCTGCTTAATTTGGGTTGGATCGAGGTCGAGAGAGGGTAGATCCTTAGCCAAATCGAGCTTCACTGGGATTTTACGACTTTCAAGTTCTGGGCTAAGAGCGAGGAGACTTTCTTCGAGTAACTCGTGGAGTTCCGTGGGTTCCCGTTCAGGTTTAGTGGGACGCATTGCCTCAAGGAACTGCTTCAAAATAGTATCAAGCCGTCCGATTTCAGTGCGGGCCGTGCCGAGATGTTTTTGGAGTGGTTCTTGGTCGCCTTCGGGGAGGTCTGAGATACGGCGTTCAAGAAGTTGGAGGTGAAGTGAAAGAGAATTAAGTGGGTTTCCGATCTCATGGGCTACTCCGGCAGCCAGCAGAGTGAGTGCATTGAGCTTTTCGGATTCAATCTCTTTTTCGGCTTCTTCGCGAGAGCGGGTAATATCCCGGACCAACATGACATGTCCAAGATCAGCTTCGCCTTCTTCGGCGACCGGGGAGAGATAAAAATTCAAGTATCGGTTTTCGGGATAAAAAACCTCAAGATCTCGGCTTACTGTTCGGCGATTGGAGTGCATCAAGTTTGTCCAATCGACGCCGCGGACCACCTCGTCCAAGGGTTTGCCTTGGGCTTCCTCGGGGGTGGTGCCAAAAAACCGACATCCGGCATGGTTGATAAAACTAATTCCTCCTGAGGTATCGAGGAGGAGAACGCCTTCCTGAAGTGCTTCGAAGACCTTCTGGAGGAAGCCTTTTTCACGAACTAGCCTAGAAAGGAGCGCCTGTACTTCTCCTGGCTCGATCTGGTCGAGCCGTGAAAGAATTTTGTCGAGGACCGCAGATTTCAAAGCTGCGACAGATTGGCACAATCAGAGGGCAGACGCAATCCCCGGGCTTACACAATTGGCGCCCTGCTAATTTGGGTGGGCGCCCGGCGATTTATTTATCGATGCCCCCCAGGGGGAATTTTCTCAAGAGGAGCTTGGATCCAAAGATCGGGCCTTTTGAACTGAAACCAGTTTGAAAAGAATCACTCGGTCTCTTCGGACAAAGCTAGAACTTTGTCGTTACTTGCGCCGGTTTTGATGATTTCACCATTCACCTTTAAGTGAACAACCAGACCAAGAAGCTTATCACGATATTTACTTTCAGCCCCTTTGACCATGATCGGGCGCTGATTGAATGTTCCCCACAGACCGTAGGGATCTTCGGTGAAACATCATCCACCACCGCCGCCTGAGGGCATTACTGGATTATCACTCCAAGATTCCAGATTGGCGCTCTTAGTAGTGATAGTTTCAGTCCCATTTGAGAGGACGAGGTCGATCGTGTCCGAGCCAGAGATCTTCTCAATCTTGTTTTGGTACTGGCGGCGATTTCGCTCTACAAAAAAGAGATATTCGACCGTCACATCTTTGAGCATCTCATCACGGTTATTCTCCACTGTGACGATGTAATTATGATCGTATTTTTCAAAGTGCCACTGCCCCTGCGCTGGCTTGTTCTTTTCAGTCCTTTTACTGTAATGCTTGGTGTCGATAGAAAGGGCTTTTTTGGCCTGAACAATCGGGCCTTGCTCTTCCACATACTTTTGATCTTGCTTCGAAAGAATCTCGATTGGGAAGGTAAGGACCTTGCCGCGCGCGATGCGCATCTTCGCTTTTCTTGTCGAGGACTCATACTCAATGAGCTCACCGCGGAAGGTTTTTTTGCCATCCTTGCTGACGTAGGTCCGCATCTCCCCAAAAACCGCAGTGAGGGGAAAGCATATAATGAGAAGTAAATCCCTAATTTTCACTCTGTTACGTTGCCCTCTACGGTCTGATCCAACAAGCTCAAAATTAGCGGGTCCTCGAACATCTGAATCCCTATTTCAGGAAAAGGGGATCGTGCTTATTTCCTCTGGATAAGATGTAAGCGAGTAGATCAAGAATGTCGTCATCTTCCAGCAGGTTAAGAAGACCCGGAGGCATCATCGAGAACTTGGTAGGCTCCGACGATTTAATATCGCTGGTTTTAATAATAGTCATGGCGCTGGGAGCCATGAGATCCGTTATGATTCTGTAATCATCTCCTTTGAGGTTTGCGATACGGCCGATGATTTGCTCTCCATTCTTAAGGGTAAATGTGATTGATCCATATTGATCACTGATTTCATTACTTGGCTCGATAATAGATTCAAGTAGGTCGTGGGGGCTAAACTTGCCGCCCGCACTGGTCAAGTCGGGCCCGATCCCGCCCCCTTCCTCGTTAAAACGGTGACACGCGTAGCAGGTCGCAGTAGCGAACATTTCGCGGCCGTTTTTGAAGTCCCGGTTGCCCTCAAGTCCAGAGCCAAGAAGGGGAGTGAGATCCTTCATCTGCCAATTTTTGACGAACTTAAGCTGGCGATTGCTGCTAAGGGGGTTTTTTGTGACGGGCTTGGCATTTATGATAGACGCGAGCACTTTCTTTCGCTTCGTAGAGAGACGGGCGAGGTGGTCTTTTTTGATCTCGTTGATGAATTTGCTGAAGCTTGCACCACCCTTGTAGCCGGCGGCTCGGGTGAACCAGATGAAAAGTTTTTTCTCGGAATCGTCTGTCCATCCCTCCTGCACAAAGCGAATGTTTTTAGCGATGGCAATTTGCTCTTCTTGGGTCAGTGCGTTGGTTATCAACTCAACCGAGCGTGCGATCATGTCGGGGGCCTGAAGGTAGGCCAGAACATTTGAGAGCTCGATGTTTTCGGAAGCTGAATCCCCTGGAAAGTGGGCATCGAGTTGGGCGATGACTTGAACTCTTTGTTTTTCGATTGGGGCGCCGATACGGACGAAAGTGAGTCCATAGGCACGAAGAAGGTCAAAACGTTCCTGCTGACTGAGTGACTTGTAGTCGAACGTGAGAAGTGATTCCACGAGTGCTCCTTGGATCTTTTCGTTTCCAAGACGGGCTAGAGAAATAAGGGCTCCAAGTTTGGTGAAGGGGTCTTTCTCATCGAGGGCTTTTTTCGTCCAATACTTGGTGGGCACTTTTTCGATGGCGGTACGAGCGGTGAAGCGAAGAGCACGGTCGTCGCTGCCAAGGTACTTCCAAAATTCATCAACAACAGAGGCGTCGCTCTTGAGGTGGTATTCAGCGATGGCTTGACGCTTAGTGCGTTCCTTGGCTCCTTCGATACGTGGCTTGGCGGGAGCGGTGTTTTCGGTGCCTGTGTAGGTAACTCGGTAGATTCCCGACTGAACCTTGCGGCCTCCAACGGCGATGTACATTGCACCGTCTCTTTTGCTGATGCAAAGATCGGTGAGGGGAAAGGGTTGGCCGGCGATGAATTCCTCAACTTCTCCGGTGTAGCTGGAGCCGTTTGGCTTGAGGTGGACTGCGTAGAGTTTTCCATAAGACCAGTCGCAGGCGAAGAAAGCCTTCTGATATTTGGTCGGGAATTTTGCTCCGGTTCCAAAGGTTACCCCAGTGGGCGATCCGGGGCCGACGTTCACGACAGCACCAAAGCTATCGCTGTAATATTCAGGCCACTTTGCCGAACCATTTCGCCAGCCGAATTCGGCCCCGCTAATGACGTGGTTGATGCGTGTGGGGCGATACCAAGGCGTGTTGATATCCCACTCCATATCCGCATCGTAGGTGAACATCTCTCCTTCGAGGTTGAAGTCGATATCGTATTGGTTTCGAAACCCAGTCGCGACAACCTCCCAATTTTTCCCTTCAGGATCCGTCTTGCAAATCCATCCGCGGGGAGCTTCAACCCCTTTCATGAACCCGCGACCGTAGACCCGCGGCTGGAGTGTGTCTTCGCTCCAGCATTCAGTCACGCGGGAGCTTTGATAATCGGGGAGAGCGGTTTGGTTTCCACAGGCCACGTAAAGCGATTTACCGTCTGGCGAGAGAACCACGGCATGAGGCCCGTGTTCGCCTCCTACTTCCTGGAACTTTTTGAGCAAGGTGACTTTGTCAAACTTATCGTCGCCATTGGTGTCCTGGATCCTGTAAAGACCTCGGCCCTTGTGCTTCTTTTCGTTCACCACGACATAAAGCGAGTCGAAGGCGTACAAGAGCCCCCAAGCATGACCGATATCGAGATCAATTTTTTCGAGGTCTTTATCGTCGAGGGTTTCTCCTGAGGCAGGGCGGTCAAAGCGGTAAAGTGAGCCGTATTGATCACCTGCGATAAGCCGTCCTTTGTCGTCTTCACAAAGGACGACCCAAGAACCGAAATCCTTTTTGGGAACTGAGTAGAGCCGCTCAATTTCGAACCCTTCTTTAACGACTAGGCGTTGTGGGGAGGTGGCTTCGGAGACGAAATCTTCGGCTAGAGTAACTTGAGCCATGAAGGTGGCTCCAATGATGATGGTGCATTTAAGGATTTTGTTCACGGGAGGCGCGATGCTATTCAGGCATCATTCATAACGCCATTTCAAAAACTAGATCTTGAAGAAGTGTTTCCTGTTTTGAAGCAATCCAAATGGAGGAATGGCTTCTTCGTCTCGTATTTTATTTATGTCCCTCATCCGTCTTGTCCTTCTTGCAGGAAACGAGGAAGGCCACCAGGTCGCGAGCTTCTTGTTTGCTAAGCAGGCCATTCATTGGGGGCATTGCGGAGACTGGTTTGCTCTTTTTGGCAATATCTGATTTTTTGATGATCTTTGTCGTCTCGGCAAATTTAATCATGGCATTACCATCTTTGTCATCCGGCATGAAGTTGCCGCTGATCTCGGTGCCATCTTTCAGGGTGATCGTGCCAAGGCCGTATCCGACAGCAACTTCGGCTCCAGGATTGATGAGTGAACGTAGCAGGTAGGTGGAATCGTGTTTTTTACCGATGGCTCCCAGCTCAGGGCCAACGTCCCCGCCAACTCCGTGCATGGTATGGCAGCGTTGACATTGAGCTGCTCCGTGTTCGTAGAAGACTTTTTTTCCCAAGCTGATGTCTCCGCCATCGCGACAGAGGAGATTCCACTCGGCATTTGGGTCGTCCTTGGCGAGGGAAGCACGGAATTTGTCGAGTGAAAGAGCCACTGTTTCGGCAGCGGTGACGATGTCCAGTGCGAGTCCTGATTCGGATTTTCCGGCAGCTAGTTGATCGAGAGCAACCTTTATTATCTCTTTGGCTTTGGGTGTTTTGAGCTTGGTCAAAGTTTGCAGAGTGAGTTGCTTTTCTTTCAAGGTTGCGTCCTTGCTCGTAAGAAGGTTTCCAAGTTGAGCGGTAGCGCGATCGGGATCGTTCTTGAAGAGAAGTTCTCTCGCCATGCTTCGGACTTTGTCGCTCTTGTCTGCGAAAAGTTCCTGAAGTGTGAACGGCCAAACGGAACTCGATTCTTTGAGCGGCGCGAGAAGCTTCATAGATTTAACACGGGCCTCCTCGGGGTATTTTGCATTCTTTAGGTATCGGGTGAGTCGAAGTTCACCGAGAGGGATCTGATCCTGTTCGGAGAGAATGAGGGCGCGGGGAATGAGCTCGATCGAGCTTTTGTCAACCCCATCAAGGAGACCCTCAAGGTCCTTAATGATACTAGAATTTAGTTTGATCCGATTCTTAGGAAGAGTCCGGGCGAATCCAGTGACAGGATCTGGGACGGGTGGGTTGTTCCATTCGAGGAGAGCGATTAGCGCGTCTTTTCGAGTCCGGAAATCAACTTTTGGGTCGGCTGCGATTTTTGCGATTACTTCGGCGTCCTTTTCTTGGCCTAAAACCCAAGCTGCAAAAATTGCTCTTCGGGCTGTCAGAGGATGCCATTTGATTTCAGGAGAGACTCTTAGGGCGAGGCTGTGCGCTTGGTTTGAGAGTGATCGATAGGTTTCACGAACATCCATTTCGTAAGCAGCGCGAATCGCTTCCTGACGGACTGATTGATCGCGGTCGGCGAAGTAGGTTTCGAGAAGATGAGATTTATGGCGACGAAGGGCAATAACGATGGCGCGGCGGACTGCTGTCGAGCGATGATCGTAGTGTTTCCAATCGGGTGTAAACTCGCCACATTTAGTAAGAACCATGATTCCAGCGTGGCGGACAACAACGTCATCATCGTCGTTATTCTCCAACATTTTAATCGCAGGCTCGATTGCGTCCTTATGACCATGATTGGAGAGGGCAATGGCCGCGAGTGATACGACACGTGGTGAGGAATCCTCGAGCATTGCGATCAGAGCCTTTCGGAATGGGGCGAGGTGCTTGCCGTGATTACCAAGAGTGCGTGCAAGGTTAGCCCTGACTTCCATTTCTTTGTCGCCAATTAAGCCAGCAAGGGAGTTCAGTGCAGAAGGGTTTTTCTGGCCAAGCTGACCGATCCCCCAAATACCGTGGATTCTGCGCATGAGTGGTTGGTTTGGCTCGATTGCTTTCTCAAATAGAGGAAGCGAATCGAGGTCTTGATCTGCGAGAGCGAATTGAGCACGCTGGCGAACCCGCTGGTCAGGATGGGCCAGAAGCTCGAAGAGTCTGTCTGACTTAAGGGAGGGGATGCCGTTTGCAAAAAGATCTTTGATTTCTGTAATCCCTTTTGACTTGAGCTTCGAGTCGTCTGCGAGGGTGTATACGTTGCCTTTTCCAGATTTGGTCCAGCCACCGCCGTAGTCGGCAATGTAGAGCTTGCCGTCATATCCCCAGTCTAGGTCGGTAAGGGCGATTCCCTTAAGAAAGTTTGTCTGTTCGCCGAGTTTAAAGTTGGCTCCGTCGGGATTCAGGGTGAAGCGTTCAATGAGGCAGCGACCGGGGCCGGCGACGTAGCTAGCAACGAAAAAGTTGCGGTCAAATTTTCCGGGTAGTCCTACGATGCCGGGATTGTAGGCCAAGCCGCAAGGGCCATTCGAACTATAAGCAATCGGTGGGTTGATGTAAGCGGGTTGGCGGTCGTGGCGGGTATTCCAAAGGCCTTCGTTCATCCAGGCATCGATCTGATCTTCTTTACGTGGAGGCTTTCCGCCAATGTGATTGTAGACTGAGCCACCGAAGGAGACCATGGTTTGGTGCCCCATTTTCCAGCCGGAGTCACCATGTTCGACGAGATAGACAATTCGCTCACGATCTCCTTGGTCGTAGTCGTTATCGACAGTGAATAGGTTGCCGAATTCATCAAAGACAATCTCTTTTGGATTACGGAGATTGATGTAGAACTCCTCAAATTCAGAGCCGTCGGGGTTAGCTCTGAAGACGCCGCCGGAGTCTGGACGGGCAAAGGTCTTGCCATCCTGCTCGACATGGTAACCACGGTCGCCAATCGACCAGTAGAGTTTGCCGTCGGGCCCCCAGGCGAAGCCGTTGAGATCATGGCCGGAGAAGCTGACGCGGACGCCAAAACCATTGACGAGCGTTTTAACCTCCTCTGCTTTTCCGTCGTTGTTGGTATCCTTGAGGCTGTAAACGCCAGGAATCATTGCGAAGTAGACGGTGCCGTCTTTTTCAATGAGTCCGCCGGAGGGGCCAGCGAGTGGGGCGTTGAAATCACCACGATAAATAGTTGTTTTGTCAGAGACGCCATCGCCATCGGTGTCTTCAAGTAGCTTAATGACCTCTGAATCTTTTGTGAACTCTTCCCACTTCAGGAAGTCGTTTTGCTTCCCGGACCACTTTTTGTGAAAAGCGGTGCGGTCATCGAGAGTCATATTGGAAATGTCTCCGTTCACCCGATCTCGCAGGTATTTACCGCCATGACGGATGTCCTGGACTTGAACGCGCCAGCGATTGGTTTCGGCAACGTAGACGCGGTTTTGAGCATCGATGCAGATCGCTGTGGCGTTTTGGACCTGATTTTTATCGGCAAAGCGATTGAGCGTAAGGCCTTCGGGAATCGTGATTCTTTTGTCGAGATTGGAAGGGACGAGTTGAGCGTTGAGCGGCAGAAAGGCGAAGAGAGCAAGAAGAAGTGTGCGTGGCATAATCTTTAATGGCACCTAGTCTACGCCGGACGAATCTGGAAAATTTCAAGCGAGCCTTGGTAAGCTCCTCTAGGATTGATGTCCTCAAAATTGAAGGCGATAATTCGTTGGTTTCGAGGTCAGTGCACTCGGTAAAGTTAATATGACAGCGGAATGAAAGGGGACCTTTATGTTGAAACTGTCGGCAATTACGGGATTGTCCGAAAGATCGAGCTATTTCCAACCGAACCTATAAAATGAAGATAGCAGTTTTTATCTTGGCGGGGATGTTTTTCGTGGGTTGTGAGCGCCATGAATCTATGCCTAGTGAGGAAACGGGGCAGCTTCCATGGGTCGAGGCAAAAGGGGTCGATTGGAATGAAATTCAATTTGGCGGAGAAGGAACGGCGCAATGGTCTGATGGGGTGCTCCATCTCGAAGCCGGAGTCGAACTTACTGGTTCACAATTTAGCGGAGAACTCCCCGAGATGCCCTATGAACTTGAGTTGGAAGCCCTCAAGGAGGTGGGTTCGGATTTTTTCTGTGGATTGACTTTTCCGGTTTCGTCAAAGGATGAGTGTCTTACTTTCATTGTTGGGGGCTGGGGTGGAGGAACGGTCGGGATTTCCTCGATTGATGGGATGGATGCCTCGGAGAACGAAACAACCACTTATGGTAATTTTAAAGAAGGTCAGTGGTATGCTATCCGACTGGTTGTGGAAAAGGGGAGACTCTCAGCCTTTATTGACGGTAAGCAGGTGGTGGATGTCGCGACCGAAGGCCGTAAATTAGGACTCCGGGCAGGGGTCATTGAATATTGCGCTCCGATGGGCATTGCGGCATGGCAAACCGAGGCCAAAGTCAGGAAACTTCGATGGCGCTCTCTTGCTGATTAGGGCTTGTTTTTTTTAGCGGGGCACGTTAGGGATCCTCCCAACAACTTCTGACGATCGTTTGGAGTGGGTTTTCAAACCCGCTCTTTTTGGTCTCAGGGAACCACGAATCTGGAAATGACCACCGACATTGTTGCCCTCATCGAGTTTTATGAAAAAGAAAAGGCTATCGAACGCGAACGCGTGGTCGAGGCCCTCGAGTATGCTTTTTGCTCAGCCTATCGCAAAATGGTTCCTGGCGCTGACGCTATCGAGTCTCTCCGTGCCGAAATTAATGAGAAGAAAGGTGATACTCGTATCTTTGCCAGCCTAGAGGTCGTCGCAGATGATGACTACATTGATAAGTTTAACGAAGTGCCGGTTGGTATTGCCAAAAAGAAAGAGGATACCTCTGAGATTGGTTCGCGTCTTGATTTCGATGTTACTCCCAAAAACTTCGGGAGAATTGCGGTGCAGACTGCTAAGCAGACTATGATGCAGCGTCTGCGTCAGGCTGAGAAGGAGAAGATTTATGACGAATTCAAGGACCGGGCTGGCGACATTGTGAGTGGCTCTGTTCGCCGTTTTGAAAAGAGTGATGTCATGGTTGATCTCGGAAAGTTTGAGGCTCGGATGCCTTCGAAGGAGCGGGTTGGCACGGAGGATTACTCGGTTGGAGATCGGATTCGCTGCTACGTTGTTTCCGTTGATAACGAAGGACGTGGGCCGGAAATTATTCTTTCCCGTAGTCACCCCAACTTTGTTCGCCGACTCTTTGAATCAGAAGTTGCAGAAATTTCTGATCGTACCATTGAGCTTCGTGCTGTTGCCAGGGAAGCCGGATATCGGACCAAGGTTGCGGTTTATACTCACGATGACAAAGTAGATCCCGTTGGTGCTTGCGTTGGTCTTCGTGGAGCGCGCGTCAAAAACATCGTGCGTGAGCTAAACAACGAGCGTGTCGATATTATTCGCTGGAACGAGGACGTCACCGAATTTGTCACTGAAGCTCTCAAGCCAGCCATTGTTCGCAGTCTCAGCCTCGATAATGAAAACCGTGTTGTGAATGTTACGGTTGACGAGGAAGACCTTTCGAAGGCGATCGGTCGCCGCGGTCAAAACGCTCGCTTGACCTCTAAGCTCACTGGCTGGGATGTCCAAGTCCGCAAGGACGAGAGCCAGCACGAACAGTTTGAAGCTCGTGTCGATGATGCTGCGACCCACCTTGCTGAAGATCTTAAAATCGATGATGTGACTGCTGGAAGGCTCTTCCGGGCTGGTGGTGTTACGGTTGATATGGTGGCCCAAATGCCTGCTTCATATATTGCGAGTGCAATTGAGGTTGACCTAGAAGAGGCGACAAGAATTTTGAACGCGGCCAAAGGAGAAGAGGCCGGACCAGAAGCCTCCGAGCTTTCTGAAGCCCCCGTTGAGAAAACGGTAGAGGCCGAAGTTCCTGCCGAAGAAGCCCCCGAAGGATAAAGAAAGAAGATTTTCCACGTCTGATAAATCATCATACCCGACCCACCGAAAGACCCGCATTAGAATGGCCGACGACAAAGAAAAAAAGGAGGAGGTTCTCGACCTCTTGAGCGAAAAGCCCAAGCCATCGCGTCGCGAGCGGCAGCGTCAGGAGGCCGCGAAGGTGCAGACCGTGGACGATAAGAAAAAGGCTGCCCTCGATCTGGGAATTGAGGAAGATCAGCCCAAGAAAAGTAGCGTTCGTAAGACAGAGAATTCAGGAAAGGATATCCTTCCTAGCATTTCCAATCGTCTCGAGGATAAGGCTGATCCGGATTTCGTGAAAACTCCGGCCCCAGTGGAGGAGCCTGCCGCTGACTCTGAAGGTTCTTCCGATGACGGCACGGATGAGGGTGAGGTCGATGGTAATGTCATCAGTATAAAACCCCCGATCATTGTAAGCGATCTGGCAGAAAAGATGGGCAAGATGGCTTTCGAGATCATGGCGGATCTCATCAAGCTGGAGGTCTTCGTAGCTCCTACTCAGGCTATCGAGCCTGAGATTGCTGAGAAAGTCTGCGAAGCTCACGGGTTTGTTTTTGAGCGTGAAAAACGAGCAAAAGGTGGCGGGGTTCACAAGGAGGAAGAAGTTTTTGAAGAGCCAGAACCAGAGGTCGAAGAGCCCGAAGAACAGCTGGCTTACCGCGCTCCTATCATCACTTTCATGGGCCATGTTGATCATGGGAAAACCTCCTTGTTAGATTTTATTCGCGAAAGCCGCGTTGCCAAAGGCGAAGCCGGAGGTATCACTCAGCACGTGGGGGCATACAGCGTCCAACACGGCGATCGCAGCATTACTTTTCTTGATACGCCGGGTCATGCCATCTTCTCCAAGATGCGTTCACGTGGTGCAGATGTCACCGATATCGTTGTCGTGGTTGTTGCAGCAGACGACGGTATTATGCCGCAGACCGAAGAGGCAATTAAACATGCAAAAGCTGCAGGTAAAACGATCATTGTTGCTATCAATAAGATAGACCTTCCTGCGGCTGATCCGATGCGTGTCATGACCCAGTTGATGGAGCACGAACTGGTCCCTTCCGAGATGGGAGGAGATACTGAGTGTATAAAGGTTTCTGCCCAGACTGGTGATGGAATCGATGAATTGCTGGAACTTATGGCGTTGCAGGCCGAGGTCCTTGAGCTCCGAGCTAATCCTAAAGCTAACGTTCGTGCCTCGGTCATCGAAGCTAGCGTTAAGGCCGGTCGCGGAGCAACTGCTACCGTTATCGTCGAAAGCGGGACTCTCAAAAAAGGAAAACCATTTATCTGTGGGCCTTTCGCTGGCAAGGTGAAAGACATGATCGACGATCAAGGAAATTCAGTAAACGAAGCAGGTCCTTCGACCCCAGTCGAGGTGCTTGGGTTTGCGGAACTGCCAAACGTGGGAGATTCGCTTGTGGAAATGGATTCCGATCGCGTGGCCAAAAAGCTTTCCGAGGAACGTCTGGTTGAGCGTCGTAAAGATCGCCTCGTGCAGCCGAAGAAGAGCCGTCTGGAGGATATGCTCCAAACTGTTTCTGGGACAGGTAAGGCCAAGCTTAATTTAATCCTTCGTTCTGATGTGCAGGGAACTGCGGAGGCCATTAAGAATGCGATCATGGAGATTGAGTCGGAAAAAGTGGAGGCCAACTTTATCATTGCTGGGGCTGGAGCGATTAATGAGTCCGACGTTCTCATGGCCAGCTCGGCCGATGCTATTATCCTCGGGTTTAATGTCAAAGTAGACGGCAAAGCGGTCAAAGCGGCTAAAGCGGAGGGCGTTCAAGTGAAGCTTTACTCCATCGTTTACGAACTAATTGATCAGGTGAAGGAGTCGATGCTAGGAATGCTCGATCCTGAAGTTCGTGAAACCGTTATTGGTCGTGCTTCTGTTAAGCAGGTCTTCAAGGTCAATAAGGGTCGTGCCGCGGGTTGCGTCATTAAGAGTGGTAAGGTTACCCGTTCCGCACACGCTCGTGTTCTTCGCGGTAAGCAACCCGTCTTCGATGGTAAGATGTCGACTCTTCGTCGCCACCATGATGAGGTCGACGAGGTGAAACAGGGTATTGAGTGTGGTATCCGTCTTGGCTCTTTCAACGAATACGAGGAAGGCGATGTGATCGAATGCTACACTTTAGATAAAATAGATCAGACTCTTTAAGGGACGAGGGAATAATGGGAAAGCGACAGGATCGAGTCAATGAGCTGCTGCGCCGCGAAATTAGCGCCGTTTTGCAGCGTGATTTCGAGTGGAAAAACGCTCTTGTTACGGTAAGTGATGTTGATGTCACTCAGGATCTCAAGGAGGCTAAGGTTTTCGTGAGTATTCTTGGAGGATCTGCCCCTGGGATCCTTGATCAACTCGAGCGGAAGCGTGGTTTCATCCAAGGTAAGGTGTCCAAGCGGGTGGTCCTCCGGAACACTCCGGTCTTAATGTTTCGTCAGGATAAATCTGCGGTTCGTGGGGTTGAAGTGGTCAACTTGCTTGATGAAGTATCCCAGCTTCCAACGGCTCCGTCGGAGGACGAAGCAGAGTAGCTCCGACTTTATCTGATTGCCGTTTGGTTTAGGGCCCGAATTTGGTAACCTCAACTCCGAATTTTCCTTGGGGGTGGACTTGTGCTCAAAGAGATTGTGGTTTTTTACTGGTGAACTTCGCTGGTGGGAAAATTATCCTTCAAATTAGTCCGGAAATATATTTAGCCTGCTTGCGATGCTTAAAATATTTCGAGAACACGGAAGAGCCGAAGGTAAATGTGAACGGTTGCAAAGGGTTTCTAGGTCATTATTGTTGACTGGGATCTATATCGGCGGCGTAGCGCTTGCTTCTTCGTCTGCTGGGCAAATTTCAGTCATTTCATCAAAGGCAATTGGAGCTAAGCCAAGCCCTGAGCTACCGAAGTATGTCTCCACTCTTAACGACTGGAGTGATCGATATGATCTCTTGGGGGTAACCGGGGGAAATGATTGGCTACTTTTAGGGCTTCAGCACCGGAGCCGAATCGAGAATTTCGACAATTTTTATCGGGTTTCTTCTCTTCCGTCCGATGGTGGCTATTTTAGTCGTCATTGGTTTTATCTTGGAGTGCGTGATGTTCTCGATCCTTTCAGGTTTACTTTGGAATTAGAGGATTCGCGACGCGAAGGTTTTGATTTCCCCCCGAGTGCGCGTCAGGACAATCGCACCGATTTTCTCCAAGCCTATGCTGAGCTTTACTCCAAAAATGGTCTTCTTGGTCAAACCACTAGTCTACAGGTAGGACGGTTTACGATTGATGCCGTTGATCGCCGTCTTGTCGCTCGAAATCGTTTTAGGAATTCCGCCAATACTTTCGATGGTGTGCGCCTAAGAATTGGGGAGGAGACGTCGCCATGGGTTGCCAACTTTTTTGCGACCCGTCCTGTCGAAGCTCGTGAAGGTTCATTTGATGATCGTTCACGGGAAGAGAGGGAATTCTACGGTGCGTATGCCACCTTCCGGGGTAGTTCTTCGGCTTTGGTATTTGAGCCCTATTACTTCTATTTGGATGATCAAAGAAACCAAGCCAGAGAGCGTAAGTTACACACGGCAGGTGCTCATGCTTATGGTCTAATTTATGATGATTTCTTTGATTATGACCTTACGATCTCAGGTCAGTGGGGAGATCTTGATGGTAAAGACCATTCTGCTTATTTTGTCCACGCAGAGCTCGGCCATACATTCCAACACCCATGGAAACCTCGAGTCTCAGCTTGGATCAATTATGGAAGTGGTGATGATGATCCAGGTGACAGTGACAGCGGTCGATTCACCGAACTGTTTGGGGCTCCGTTTGGCCTTTATGGATTCAGTCGCTTCTTTACTGCCGAGAATACGGTAAATCCAACGCTCTCTCTCTCGTTTAAACCAGCTGATGAAGTAAAGGTGGAACTCTACCTTCGCAGTTACTCACTCGCTAGTGATACTGATGCTTGGGTCCGTGGCGGGGCGGCCGTAGCTGGGGGCCGACGGGACCCTTTAGGAAGCAGCAGTCGGCATATCGGGGAAGAAATTGATCTCCGTGTTCGTTGGCAGGCCAATGATCAATTGCTTTTTAACACCGGGCTGGCCCACTTCATGCCTGGCGGCTTCGTTGATGAAACTGGTCTTTCGGAGAGTAGCACCTTGGTCTACCTTCAGGGGACTTTTGATTTTTAAATCAGGTGTGATGAGGCTAGCAGTCGTTGTTAGTTTTTTAAAAAACTGGTGCGACTTTCTTCCGAGACGTTCAATTTCTTAATTTCGCGTTTGCGGTTTTCAGTAGGGAGGATCGGACTGGTACACGATCAATAAAAAAGCGGCTCTGGTTTCCCGGAGCCGCTTTTTTTGTGCTGTTATTTGGTTGATTAAACGAACAAGGGCTTGATGTGGCGTTCAAGCAAGTTGTGGGTGACGCACTCAGAAATAACTTCGTCGTTTTCCTTGAGAGCATCGAGGTAGCGATCTCCCATTTGAGCTGCAATTTTAAATCCAACGTGAAGCAGCTGACGAACGTTTGCATTGTAGTTGGGGTTGCCTTGGTCATGAGTGAGTGCACTGACATATTGCTCGCTGGTCCAGCCGTTGACTTCGTCAGCGCTAGGAAGTTGGGACTGATCGATATCAATGACGGTGGCGTAAGGCTCGCACAGCGCTTCTTTTTTATCGAGAGCCTTGGCGTAGATTTCTTTGGCAAGCTCTAGAGCGTCTCCTCCAGCTGTCGCGAGGCCGATGACCTCTTCAAGCCAGTTCGTGCCAGCAGTCTTAATATGAAGTCCTGCGCCAGTTCGGGTGATGGCTTTTTTGATAGGCTCATAGATCGAGAATTTGTCGGAACCAGAGTGCACCGAGAGTTTGAGAGTTTCAGGAAGGCCGTAAGCTTTGATGGCGTGGGAAAGAATAGCTAAGTCATCGTTAAATTCTTGTTCGAATTGCCCGACATCACCCACGTAATCGACTCCTTTGTTAAATCTGCCTGTAAATTTTGGGGCTATGGTTTGGATGGGAATCCCTTGATCGGCGATGGCGGCGAGAATAATTAGCATCTCAGCAGGAACTTGTGGTTTATCCGTCTCGTCCATTGATACTTCGGTGACAAAATCGTCGGAGCCGCCTTTCGCTGCTAAGATGTAATCATAGATCGCTTTGGCTTTCTGAGTTGCCTTCAAAAACTGATTAGCGGTTTGTTCGACAAGTTCGCGAGAGATTTCGAGGGGTGCTTTGATCCCTTTAACTGTGACGGAACCAATGAGTTCTGGATGCTTGTGGATAAAGTTTTCGATGTCAGCTGGATCGGCTGCTTCGCCAATGTCATCGGCAACGTCGAGAGTAAAGAAGTTACATGGAGCAATGAAGCGATCAACCGTGCCGAGGTTGATATGGTCGGCGTCGAGGAGGTATTCGCCAGGCCAGCCAAGGTCAGTAACGGCTTTGTCGGCAGCATCGCGGGTGGATTGTGGCTCGGATCCGATGATCTCGTGCTCACGGTTGGATTTGTTCCAGGTTGGGCAGATGTCGACCCCGAGTTCTTTGGCGGAGATGAAGGCTTGGAGTTGAGCGTGTGCTCCGTGGGCGAAACGATCGCCAACACCAAAGGTGAATTTAGGACAGGTTTTCATGAGTTGTTGGGGTGGGTTATTTGGAAGTTTTTTGGATCGGGTCAAGGATTGTTGATGCGACCGGGCTTCCCTTGGAGGGTGAGGTAATTTGAGCGGAGAGGTTCTAAGGTTTGAACTCAGTTATTAACGGTAATCACGGCTTTAATAGCACCAAGTTTAGGGTCGGTGAATTTATCGAACTCAGTGGGAACTTCCTCAATATCAAGGCGGTGCGTGATCCAGACTTTGGTGTCGATCTCTCCAGACTCGATGATCTTGATGATTTCCTCAAAATCAGCGGGGAGGGCATTACGTGACGCGAGAAGCATTTGCTCGCGTCGGTGAAAGACGGGAGCGTGTGGGAAGGAGAGGTTTTCCGTGGTAATGCCAACGTAGACTATGCGTGAGGTGAAACCTCCGTATTCGAAACAGCTAGACATGGATTTAACCGATCCCGTTGCATCGATGACAATATCGGCAAGCTTGCTGCCAGTCATTTCCTCCAGTTTTTTGAGGTGAGATCCGTCCATGGTGAATAGAACTCCATTTTCAATCCCGAGGTTTTTGGCGCAGAAGTCTAGGCGGCTCTGAACCATGTCCATCACGATGACATTGACTTCAGGCATGAGCTTGAGGAATTC